>Ga0193702_1000270_pt1 | contig 20855 bp, 17 predicted proteins | sample U3a1metaG_FD_143060 | JGI IMG/M metagenome (GOLD analysis project Ga0193702, IMG submission 143060) | Soil microbial communities from a riparian zone of the East river system, Colorado, United States - U3a1 | ecosystem: Environmental > Terrestrial > Soil > Riparian zone | place: USA: East River... | reverse complement strand
GACTTCATCACGCCTTCGCGCGCACGCATCCAGTTGAAATTGCCCTTGACCGTATTGATCTCGCCGTTGTGGGCGATCAGGCGGTAGGGGTGGGCCAGCGGCCACTCGGGGAAGGTATTGGTCGAGAAGCGCTGGTGCACCAGCGCCAGCGCCGAGATGCAGCGCGGATCCTGCAGGTCCTTGTAATAGACGCCGACCTGGTCGGCCAGCAACAGGCCCTTGTAGACGATGGTGCGCGCCGACATCGACGGCACGAAGAATTCCTTGCCGTGCAAAAGCTTGAGCGCCTGGATCGCGTGGCCCGACGATTTGCGGATCACGTACAGCTTACGTTCGAGCGCGTCGGTGACCATGATGTCCGGGCCGCGGCCGATGAAGATCTGGCGGATCACCGGCTCCTTGGCGCGCACGGTGGGCGACATCGGCATGGTTTCGTCGAGCGGCACATTGCGCCAGCCGAGCACGACCTGGCCTTCGATGCGCACGGCGCGTTCGATTTCCTGCTCGCAGGCGATGCGCGAAGCGTTCTCTTTTGGCAAGAACACCATGCCGACGCCGTATTCGCCGGGCGGTGGCAGCTCGACCCCCTGCTTCGCCATCTCATCGCGGAAGTACTGGTCCGGGATCTGGATCAGGATGCCGGCGCCGTCGCCCATCAGCTTGTCGGCCCCGACCGCGCCCCGGTGGTCGAGGTTTTTGAGGATCAGCAGGCCCTGCTCGATGATGGAGTGGCTCTTGTTGCCCTTGATATGGGCGATAAACCCGACACCGCAGGCATCGTGCTCATTGGACGGGTCGTACAAACCTTGGGCAATCATGAGAATCTCCACAGCTTTTTTGAGTCGAAAGACGAGAATAGTGCAACGCAGCAGAAACTTCAACCAAAACAATTAGGGTCAGAGTCGAATTAATTTGCAAGTTGCCGGCGGTTGAATTAATTGGGGACAGAGTCAATTTCCGGCGCAGGAGAAGCATTGTTCTCCTATGAAAACGGCTACGCGGCGCTTTTCGCCGGCCCAAAAGAACGCCCTTGCGGGCGTTCTCAGGCGTCGGCTTCCTTCGTTTTGAAAGGTCGGCCGCGTTTGGCGGGCAAGACCTGGCGCTTGACCTTGTGTTGCAATTCTGTCTTGAATTCGTCCGAACCCAAGGGCCAACCTTTCAAGACAGCAAGATTAATCTTCTTCAGCTCATCCTCGGTCATGCCCTGCTGCACCAGTTCGATGTAGGCGGCTTCGCGCTGGAAGGGCGTGTTGCCCAGCGCCCAGTACAGCGCGTGGTCGGTGATCAGCGCATCCGGCCGCACGCCGGCATGGTGGGCATAGCTCGACCACGGGTAGTCGAGCGGCCCCGCGCCCAGCCCGGCGCGCACGGGATTGAGCTCGATATAGCGGCTGCACACCATGAAATAGCGGGCCGAATCGACCAGCGAGGTCTTGAACCGCCCCTGGAACAGGCTGCCGTAGCGCTCATATTTGTGATTGAACCAGGGCACGTAGAAGCGCCCGACGCGCTGCATGGCCGCCGCCAGCCCGCCGTGGTCGGAGGGCGTGGCCAGCAGGTGCAGGTGGTTCGGCATCAGCACGTAGGCGTGGATCGCGACCTTGAATTCCTTGGCGCTTTCCTTGAGCCAGGCCAAAAAGCGCTGGTGATCCTCGGCCTCGCGGAAAATCAGCTGGCGATCGTTGCCGCGCTGGATCACATGATGGGGCTGATGCGGGAGAACAAGACGAGGTAGGCGGGCCATGGCAGCTGCGAAAAGGTCGGATAGAGCGAATTTTACCGAATTAATTCGACTCTGACCCTATTTAATCGCAGCGGACGCCGGAACAGGCGCTGACTCTGTCCCTATTTATTGTCAGGACAGGGTGAAGCCGGCCGACAGGCTGTAGCCTTCGCCGTAGGCGCTGCGCAGCGGCAGATCCTGGCCGAGGCCGGTGCGGGCTTTCTTGCGCAGGCGGTAGACCAGCATGTCGACCCGCCGGCTGGCGTCGGGATCGTCGCCGCCCATGCCGGCCACGATCACTTGGCGCGGCACCGGACGGGTGTTGATCGTCAGCAGGTGCAGGAAGTTGCATTCTTTTTCGGTCAGGTCGATGACCGAGCCCATCAATTCAAGTTGGCGAGCGCTTACTTTCAGCGTCCACTTGCTGGGCACCACAGTCGGCTCGGGCGGCCGGACCCGGCGGTCGAGCGCTTCGATATGGGCGGCCAGTTCGGGAAACTTGATCGGCTTGGTCAGATAGTGGTCGGCGCCCAGGCGCAGCCCGAGGATGCGGTTGTCGAAGGCGACCCGGCCGGTCAGCACCAGCAGCCCGATCTCCGGGTACAGCTGGCGCATGCGCGGGATCACGTTGAAGCCATCCTCGTCGGGCAGGCCGAGGTCGAGCACGACCACCGCGGTCGGCGTCTTGGTCAAGGCGGCCCACATCGCGCCGGCGGTGGTGGCGATCACGACTTCATGGTCGAGTTCGGTCAGGAACTCGGCCATGTCGCCGGCGTATTCACCGTTATCTTCAACGATCAGTATTTGCGTCATAGGCTGGCCAACAATTCTTGTTTTGTTTCAAACATCCGGACGAGATTACGTTTCCGCCGACCGCCTGGCCTTTGTATTCACGGAATTATCACTGCTGAATCCGTCAGATGCAACACTTTTCCCTGTGACATTACGGGCGGGCAACCAGATGCGGAATTCGGTGCCGCCCTGGTCGAGCTTGCGCATGCCCAGCATGCCGCCGTGTACTTCGACTACCGAGCGCGCCATGTACAGACCGAGGCCGGAACCGGCGCCGGGCGCGTTGCGCGCGCGGTAAAACTTGTCGAAGATGCGTTCGGTCTCGTCTTCCGGCACGCCGATGCCGCGGTCGCGCACCGTCAATTCGATGCCGCCGGCGGCGCGCCGCCCCGCCAGCACGATCAGGCTTTCGGGCGGCGAGTAGCGGATCGCATTGTCGACCAGCACCTTGAACGCCAGCCGCAAGCCTTGCGGTTCGCAGCGCACATTGCCGGGCAGTTCGCCGGCCTCGACCTCCACCGAACGGCCGGCCGCGCGCGCCTGGTGGGCGCCTTCCTCGAGCAACAGGCGCGGCTCCATCGCGCCCGGCTGGCGGCTGCGCCCGATCGCTTCCAGCCGCTCGGGCGACAGGTATTCGTCGAGCATGGCGATCAGGCGGTCGACCGCGTTGGCGATCTTGCGGTAGCGCTGGCGGGTCGCGTCGTCGGCATGCGCGCCGGTGACCTCGAGGCGCTGGATGGCGCCGTCGATGGTCGACAGCGGGGTGCGGAATTCGTGGTTGAGCATGCTGGCGAAGCGGCGCCGCTCGGCGCCGTGCTCGCGCTGCGCGCTGAGGTCGCGAATGGTGCCGACCAGCGCGGTGGCGCAGCCGGTCTCGTCGACCATCAGGCTGGAGGCCACTTCGATCGGCACGATATGGCCGGCCTTGTGGCGCTGGTCGAACTCGCGCAGCAATTGCTTGCGGCTGAGGTCGCCAGCGGCGAAGCGCTGCAGCCGGGCCGGCAGGCCGCCGCACAGCTCGGCCAGCGCATCGTCCGAATCCTTGCCGCCGAAGTGGTGCTGGAAGTCGGCCAAATCGTAGCCCAGCAGCTGCTCGACCGCGGGGCTAATATAGCTCGGCATGCAGTCCGCGCAATCGATGATCCACGCAATCGCGCCGCCCTGTTCGGCGATCGCGCGGAACTGCTCGGCAAGGTCCCGGTCGCTGCGCGCCACGATGCCCAGACTCTTGACGCGTTCACTGCGGTTCATCGGCAGACCTTCCTTGGCGGCTTATAGGACTGGCAAGATTGCACAGGCAGGCTAGTATAGTGCCGATCTTGTCAGTTTGCATAGACAGAGAAGCATTGTCCGCGCTTACTCTTCGAGCGGCGCGAAGATCGCCTGCAAATCTTCCTGGGTCAACACCATCTTGTGCGACTCGCCGTCCGCCAGGATCGACTGCGCGAGGTCCGACTTCTTCTGTTGCAGCAGCTGGATCTTTTCTTCCAGCGTGCCCTTGGCGATCAGCTTGTAGACGAACACCGGCTTGTCCTGGCCGATGCGCCAGGCGCGGTCGGTGGCCTGGTTCTCGGCCGCCGGATTCCACCACGGATCGTAGTGGATCACGGTGTCGGCCGCGGTCAGGTTCAGGCCGACCCCGCCGGCTTTCAGGCTGATCAGGAAAATCGGCACCGCGCCCTGCTGGAAGGCGGCGACCTGGGCCGCGCGGTCCTTGGTGTCGCCGGTCAGCAGCGCATACGGGATGCGGCGCGCGTCGAGTTCCTGCTCGATCAGTTCGAGCATACTCGTAAATTGCGAGAACACCAGGATCTTGCGGCCTTCCTCGAGCAGGTCGTCGACCATCTGCATCAGGTCGACCAGCTTGGCCGAGCCGCTGCCCTGCTTGCGCGCGGGCAGCGCCTTGACCAGGCGCGGATCGCAGCACACCTGGCGCAGCTTGAGCAGCGCCTCGAGGATCACGATCTGGCTGCGCGCCACGCCCTTCTTGTCGATCTCGTCGCGCACCTTCTTGTCCATCGCCAGCCGCACCGTTTCGTACAGGTCGCGCTGGGCGCCGGACAGCTCGACCTTGCGTACCATCTCGGTCTTGGACGGCAGTTCCTTGGCCACATTGTCCTTGGTCCGGCGCAGCAGGAAGGGCTTGATGCGGCGGTTCAGCAAGGCGCGGCGCAGCGGGTCGTCCTGGCGTTCGATCGGATGGCGGAACTGGCTGTTGAAGGTCTTCTCGTCGCCCAGCAGGCCGGGCAGCAGGAAATGGAATTGCGACCACAGCTCGCCCAGATGGTTTTCGAGCGGGGTGCCGGTCAGGCACAGGCGATGGCGCGCATTGAGCAGGCCGGCGCTCTGGGCCGCCTTGCTGCGGTTGTTCTTGATGTAGTGCGATTCGTCGAGGATGACGAGGTGGTAGCGGTGCTCGCGCAGCTTTTCCTCGTCGCGCGGCAACAGCGCGTAGGTGGTCAGCACCAGGTCGGATTGTTCGATCTTGTCGAACTGTTCGAGCCGCTCCTTGCCCTGCAACAGCAGCACGCGCAGGTCGGGAGCGAAGCGCGCGGCCTCGTCCTGCCAGTTGGCCATCAGGCTGGTCGGCGCGATCACCAGCGCCGGATGGGTCAGGCGGCCGGCTTCCTTTTCCACCAGGATGTGGGCCAGGGTCTGCACGGTCTTGCCCAGGCCCATGTCGTCGGCCAGGATGCCGGCCAGCTCGTATTCGCGCAGGAACTGCATCCAGGCCAGGCCGTCGGCCTGGTAGTCGCGCAGCGTGGCGCGCAGGCCGGCCGGCGCGGCCACTTTCTGGACCGAGCCGAACAGGCTGAGCTTGCGCCCGGTTTCGCGCAGCTGCTCGCCGCCGAACCAGCGCAGCGCAGCGCCGCGCGCCAGTTCCTCGAGACGGCCGGCGTCGAGCGTGGACAGGCGCACCTTGGCCTTGATCTTGTCGCTGAAATACAGCTCGCCGAGGGTGTTCAGGATGGGCTTCAGGCGGCCCCAGGGCAGCGCCACGCGCAGGCCGTCGGGCAGGGTGGCCAGCATCTGGTCGGCCTCGCCGTGCGCGGCCAGCACGTCGGGGTCGAAGTCGCTGGGCGCGCCGCGGATCAGTTGCACCAGCACCGGCAGCAGCGGCACCCGCTTCTGGTTGACCACGATGCCCAGCTCCAGCTCGAGCCGGGGGTTGCCGGCTTCGACCGGCTCGTCGATCTCGGCGTACCAGTCTTCCACCGCGACCACGTCGTAGCGGTATTTGTTCGATTTCTGCAGATGCCAGCCGGCGTCCGACAGGCCGTCCAGATCGCCCTCGGCGAAGCGCAGCCAGTGGGCCTGGCTCTCCAGCTGCAGCGCGCCGGACAGGCCGCTGAGCGGCGCCGTGGCCGGCTTGCGGAAGCCGAGCGCGCTCAGCGCGGCCAGCGCCGCTTGTTCGGCCGCGGCGTCGCGCGCGATCACCTCGGTGATCTCGCCGACCTGGCGCACCACGCGCTGGGCCGGGTCGAACGAGACCCGCTCGCCGTCGTAGTCGAAGGACAGCACGGCGTAATCGTGCCAGCGCTGCAGCGCGCCGTCGGCCAGCTGCACCGCATCGAGCAGCAGGAAGGGCTGCGGCTTGACGTCGTCGCGCAAGCGCTGGGTCAGCGGCTGGGGCAGCGGCATCAGGCGCTGCAGGCCGTGCGCCAGCAGCAGTTGCGAGACGCGCTTCTTGTCGTTGCCGGCCAGCGCGGGGGCCTGGGCCACCAGCGCCTGCAGTTCGGCCAGCGAGATCTCGACCCCGCCGCGGTTCAGGTCCAGCGCGCCGCAGGACAGGTTGTCGATGTACCACGGCGGATCGGTCGGCAGCATGTAGTCGATCTGGTCGGCCGCGCTGTGGGTGGCGCCGGGCGGCGGCTCGACCTGCCAGCCGAGGCGCGCGGTGCGGCCTTCGTCGCGCCAGACCAGGTTGGCCTTGCGCGCCGGACCGGCCTGCAGCGGATACACCAGGCCGTTGGCCATGTCGGGCCAGGAATTGGCCCACAGGAGTTTGTCTTGTTCCAGCAACATCTGGAGCAGGATCGCGCCGATCTTGCCCTTGGGCTCGGTCGCGCTGCTGCTTTGCGAGGCGCCGCTGCGCATCGCAATGAAGAAGCGCACCAGGTCTTCGTCGTCGCCTTCGAGATAGGCGGGCGGGGCCGACAGCAGGGAAAACACTTCGCTCACCGGGCTGGCCGCGGCCACTTCCCCGTTCGGCCGCAGGCGCGCCTTGCACAGGCAGAGCGCGACGTGGCGCCCGCCGCTGGTCGGGGCCAGCACGTACACGAACTTGTATTGGGCAAGCTTTGGATCCTTGACTTCCACCGTCAGCTTGGGCTGGGGATGGGCGGCGGCATCGACCCGCTGCAGCCAGCTCGCCACCGGGGCGGGCAAGGCCGACCCGGGCACGGCCGAGGGGGCCGGCGCGGGAGCGCTGGGAAGATCGCCGGCAACTTCGCGTAAATCCATTGTGTGCATTGTTCTCTACATTCTGTATCAAAAACCACAACAGCCAATATTATCCGTTATCCGGACCCTTCTGTTTTGTTCGGAATCGCACGCAGCATATAAAACATAACAAGGTGCAACAAATTGCCTCGGATTGTCAATATGGCGCACCGTGCATAGTCCAATTCGACTGTCAAGACTGGCGCAAACGGCCCGATTGCGTATCATTCCGGGCTTGACTCACCTGGACACCTCCATGCTGCCTTCCATCGAACAACGTCTTGCCCTCGAACTGGCCGCCAAGCCGGTGCAGGTCGCCGCCGCCATCGCCCTGCTGGACGAAGGGGCGACGGTGCCCTTCATTGCCCGCTACCGCAAGGAAGCGACCGGCGGCCTCGACGACATCCAGCTGCGCCTGCTGGAAGAGCGCCTGCGCTATTTACGCGAGCTGGAAGAACGCCGGTCTGCCATCATCGCCTCAATCGGCGAGCAAAACAAGATGACACCGGCCTTGCTCGATGCGATCAGCCATGCGGAAGACAAGACGCGCCTCGAAGATTTGTATCTTCCATACAAACAAAAGCGCCGCACCAAGGCCCAGATCGCGATCGAAGCCGGGCTTGCGCCGCTGGCCGACAGCCTGCTGGCCGACCCGGCCCAGGACCCGGAGGCGGTGGCCGCCGGCTATCTGCGCGAGGCGTTCACCACCAGCGAGGGCAACAATCCGGGCGTGGCGGACACCAAGGCCGCGCTCGACGGCGCGCGCCAGATCCTGATGGAACGCTTCGCCGAAGACGCCACCCTGCTGCAGTCGCTGCGCGACTATGTGCGGGAGCACGGCGTGGTCGAATCCAAAGTGGTCGAGGGCAAGCAGGACGAGGGCGAAAAATTCGCCGACTATTTCGATTATGCCGAGAGCCTGTCGACCGTCCCCTCGCACCGCGCGCTGGCGCTGCTGCGCGGCCGCCGCGAAGGCATGCTGGACGTGATCCTGCGGCTCGACACCGAGGCCGACAAGCCGAAATGGGACGCGCCGCACAATCCCTGCGAAGGCCGCATCGCCGCCCGTTTCGGCATCCAGAACCTGGGCCGCCCGGCCGACAAATGGCTGGCCGACACCGCGCGCTGGACCTGGCGGGTGAAGAGTTTCATGCACCTCGAGACCGAGTTGATGGGCGCGCTGCGCGAACGCGCCGAACTCGACGCGATCAATGTGTTCGCGCTGAACCTGAAGGCGCTGCTGCTGGCCGCGCCGGCCGGCCCGCGCGCCACCATGGGCCTCGATCCCGGCCTGCGCACCGGCGTGAAAGTGGCGCTGGTCGACGCCACCGGCAAGGTGGTCGACACCGCCGTGATCTATCCCCACCAGCCGAAGAACGATTGGGACGGCGCGCTGCATGTGCTGGGCCAGCTGGCCGCCAAACACCATGTCTCGCTGATCTCGATCGGCAACGGCACCGCCTCGCGCGAGACCGACAAACTGGCGCAAGAGCTGATCAAGCAGCGGCCCGAACTCAAGCTGACCAAGATCGTGGTGTCGGAAGCCGGCGCCTCGGTCTACTCGGCCTCCGAATTCGCCTCGCGCGAACTGCCCGACATGGATGTGTCGCTGCGCGGCGCGGTGTCGATCGCGCGCCGCCTGCAGGATCCGCTGGCCGAACTGGTGAAGATCGATCCGAAGTCGATCGGCGTCGGCCAGTACCAGCACGACGTCAGCCAGAGCCAGCTTGCGCGCGCGCTCGACGCGGTGGTCGAGGATTGCGTGAACGCGGTCGGGGTCGACGTGAATACCGCCTCGGCGCCGCTGCTGGCGCGGGTGTCCGGCTTGTCGGCCAGCGTGGCGCAGAGCATTGTGGCCTACCGCGACATGAAGGGCGCGTTCGCTTCGCGCGCGGCGCTCAAGGCGGTGCCGCGGCTGGGCGACAAGACCTTCGAGCAGGCGGCCGGCTTCCTGCGGGTGATGGGCGGCGAGAACCCGCTGGACGCCTCGGCGGTGCACCCGGAATCGTATCCGGTGGTCGAGAAGATCCTGGCCGACATCAAGAAGGACATGAAGGCGGTGATCGGCGACGGCGCCCTGCTCAAGACCCTGAGCCCGGCGCGGTACGCGGACGAGAAGTTCGGCGTGCCGACGATTTCCGACATCCTGAAGGAGCTGGAAAAGCCGGGACGCGATCCGCGGCCCGAATTCACCACCGCGACCTTCAAGGAAGGGGTGGAGGAGCTCCGCGACCTGCGGCCCGACATGATCCTCGAGGGCGTGGTGACCAACGTGGCGGCGTTCGGCGCCTTCGTCGACATCGGCGTGCACCAGGACGGGCTGGTGCACATCTCGGCGCTGTCGGCCAGCTTCGTGAAGGACCCGCACACGGTGGTGAAGGCGGGCCAGGTGGTGCGCGTGAAGGTGCTGGAGGTGGACGAGAAGCGCAAGCGCATCGCCCTGACCATGCGCCTGACCGACAGCGCGCCGCAGGCCGGCAGCAAGCCCGAGCAGCGGCCCGACCGCAGCGACGGCAAGCGCCTGGCGCAGCACCAGCAGAAGCAGGAGCGCGCGCCGGCGCCGGCGGCCGGGGCGATGGCGGCGGCCTTCGCCAAGCTGCGCGGTTAGCGGCGTTTTCTTATAAAATGGCGCCATCTTTTCATTTTTCCCACTGAGGCAGCCATGAGCGACGTACAAACCTGGATCAAAGAGACCGTGACCGCCACCCCCGTGGTGCTGTTCATGAAGGGCACCGCCCAGTTTCCGCAATGCGGCTTTTCAGGCCGCGCGATCCAAATCCTGAAGGCCTGCGGGGTCGAGAACATCGCCACCGTCAACGTGCTGGAAGACCCTGAAGTGCGCCAGGGCATCAAGGACTATTCGAACTGGCCGACCATTCCCCAGCTGTACGTGAAGGGCGAATTCATCGGCGGCTCCGACATCATGAACGAGATGTTCGAATCGGGCGAACTCAAAGCCCTGCTCAATGCCTGATGCGCGGCCGCGGCGGCTGGTGGTCGCCATCACCGGCGCCACCGGCGCGGTGTATGGCGTGCGCCTGCTGCACGCGCTGGCCGCCACGCCCGGCATCGAGACCCACCTGGTGGTGTCCGATGCCGCCGCCCTGACCCTGCACCAGGAAGTCGGCCTGCAGCGGCGCGAGGTCGAAGCGCTGGCCCACGTGGTGCACAAGAACCGCGACGTCGGCGCGGCGATCGCCAGCGGTTCGTTCCAGTCGGACGGCATGATCATCGCGCCGTGTTCGATGAAGACCCTGGCCGCGGTGGCGCTGGGGCTGTCCGACAACCTGATCGCGCGCGCGGCCGACGTCATGCTCAAGGAACGGCGCCGGCTGGTGCTGATGGTGCGCGAAACGCCGTTCAACCTGGCGCACCTGCGCAATATGACGGCGGTGACGGAAATGGGCGGGATCGTGTTCCCGCCGCTGCCGAGCTTTTATCACAAGCCGGCCAGCATCGACGAGATGGTCGACCACACGCTGGCGCGGGTCATCGACTTGTTCGGTATCGAGCACGCGCTGGCGCCCCGCTGGGCCGGCATGAAGGCGGGCCCGGAGGCGTAGGTGAAGCAGGATTTCAGGCAGCATGCTGCCTGCTGCGCAACGACCAGCCCCTGCAAGGGCTGGGCTGTGACACCAGACGGCGCCGGGGGCTGTCAGCCGGCGATGCCTCGGGGGACTGCGGACAGGCTTAGCGCTTTTCGAGCTGCCAGCTGTCGGCCTTTTTCAATTCTTTTGCTTCTTCGACCATCCGGCGATGCTGTATGCGTTTTCGCATCACTTCGGCATGCTGCGCTGCGGTCATGGGGGGAACGGTCATCAAATCCTTGAGTTGCGCGGTGTTGCTGTAGTTACTTTTCATAAGACGGCTGAGTCCTCGGCTTCGTTACGTAACAAGGGGGGCAAGACGCCTGCTGCGATTATGAGCCACTATCCGCCCCTTGGCTGCACAATACATCAAATTGCCACAAGGTATTTTATTTGCGGAAGCGACTTTGGTATTGTGCACCAATTCGATGGCATTGCGATGACAATTCTTTAGCGGGGAAGGCGGTGCGCGGCGCGTGCTCCGTACGCCTGTCCGGCGCGGCCTTGGAGCGGCCAGGGGAGGGTCGATTCAAATGCAAAAAACCTACTTTTGGTAATTAATTCTTACAAGCATGCGAATAAATTCGCGTGCAATTTGACGATGATGTTCGTCGAGACGCTGCAAATCGGCGATCAATTTCACATCCGCCGATTCAAAACGTGACAATCCGGTCGGCAGCTCGCCGTTCCTGGCCACGCTTTCTGCGCCGCCAAAGCGCAACCATTCGGCAGGCACGCCGAGCCATTGCGCGATCATCCGCAGTTTCTCCTGCGTGGGAATCGCCTCTCCTACCAGCCATTTGCGGGCTGCATGCACTGTGATGGGCCGTCCGTCGAAGCGAATGTTAAATTCCCGCGCCAGGCGAGTTGGACTGTCTGGTGAGTAATGGGCGTTTTTCAGTGCCTGCTGCAGGCGTTCACTAAAACTTTCCCGTTCGTTTGATGAATTCATGGGTGGCACTATTTCACGCAACGTCATGAAAGTCAGTCTCTTGACGGTTGAGACCAATTGTGACAATCACGACATCATTATGTAACAATTCGACGCCTTTTGGCGAGATCGCAAGCGCGCCGAAATACCTCGCAAACCTGGCCTATTCAACCATGTTTTCGGGGTAACCGCCAGTGTCAAACGGTCTGGAAACGGATGATGCCGTCACTCCCGGTTAGCCGCCGCACGCTACCGTCCTTCCACAATTTGTGCAGGTGGGCCAGCGCTTCGCCGAGCGCGAAACTGAGCTGGTGGGCGTCCAGCGGGCGCCGGAACATCAGCGGTACGATGGCGGCCGCGCTGTGCGGCGCGGCGCAGGCGTCGATCACCTCCGCCAGGCGCGCGGCGTGGTGCGCGCGCAGCTGGCCGATGCGGGTATGCAGGCCGCGGAACGGCCGGCCATGGGAAGGCAGCACCAGGGTGTCGGCCGGCAGGTCGGCGAAGCGGCCCAGGGAATCGAGGTAGAGCTGGAGCGGATTGCCCTCCGGCTCGACCGCGAAGACCGACACATTGGTGGAAATACGCGGCAACACCATGTCGCCCGAGATCAGCACCCCCAGCGCCTCGCAATACAGGGAAGCATGTTCGGGCGAATGGCCGAAGCCGGCAATCACGCGCCAGCCGTGCCGGCCGATCCGGAGTTGCTGGCCGTCCTGGATCCGGGTATAGGCTTCGGGCACCGCCGGCACCAGCGAGGGATAATACTGACGCCGGCCGCGCATCTGTTCCAGCAGCGCCGGGTCGACCAACCCGTGGCGCTGGAAGTGGGGAATCGCCGCGGTGCCGTCCACGCCCGGCAGTGCGGCCGCCATCATGCGCGCGAAGCCGTACTCGCCGGTGCTCATCCAGAGCGGTGCGCCGAAGCGCCCGCACAACCAGCCCGACAGGCCGATGTGGTCGGGATGACAATGGGTGGCGAACACCCGCAGCAGGCGCTGGCCCGGCAAGCCGGCCAGCACCTGGTCCCAGGCGGCGCGGGTGGCGTCGTTGGCGACGCCGCAATCGACCGCGCTCCAGCCGGCCTGGTCCTCGACGGCATCTTCCAGCAGCCACAGATTGATATGGTCGAGCGCGAACGGCAGCGGCATGCGCAGCCAGCGCAGGCCGGGCGCCAGCTCGACTGTCGCGCCGATGGCCGGCAAGGTATCGCCAAGCGGATAGGCGAGCTGGGATTCGAGAGGGTTCATGGCGGATCTTTCACGTTCATAAAGGCGGCGGGCGCGCTACAATGTCCTTGACGTTGACGTAAACGGAAGCCCCTAGCAGCGATTCTAATCGAACTACTCCTTACCCATGCCCACCTACACCATCGCCGAACTGGCGCGCGAATTCGACATCACGGCGCGCGCCATCCGCTTTTACGAAGACCAGGGGCTGCTGAGCCCCGCGCGCGAAGGCGCGGGCGGCCGCAACCGGGTCTACACCCCGCGCGAGCGCACCCGCCTCAAACTGACCTTGCGCGGCAAGCGCCTGGGCCTGACTTTGTCCGAAATCAAGAGTATCGTGGACATGTACGAGTCGCCCAAGGACACCGTGGCCCAGATGACCCGCTTCCTGGGCGTGCTGGCGCACCAGCGCGAGACCCTCGAGCAGCAGCGCGAGGACATCGAGGTCGCGCTGGCCGAGATCGCCGCCCACGAGGACGAATGCCGGCGCATGCTGGCCGGCGCGACCAGCTGAGCCGCCGCCGCGTTTTACTTTACGTTTACGTTAACGTCACACCGGCGTATCATTCTGGTTTGCCCACAATAACCTTCGTGAGGACGACATGCTGCACCTTCCAGGCTTGACCTTTGACCATGGCGAGGACATCGCCGCGCTGCGCGAAGCGGTGCAGCAATTCGCCGCCGCCGAAATCGCCCCGCGCGCCGCCGAGATCGACCGCAGCGACCAGTTCCCGATGGATTTGTGGCGCAAGATGGGCGAGCTGGGCGTGCTGGGCATCACGGTCGACGAGCAATACGGCGGCGCCCAGATGGGCTACCTGGCCCACATCGTCGCGATGGAAGAGATCTCGCGCGCCTCGGCCTCGGTCGGCCTGTCCTACGGCGCGCACTCGAACCTGTGCGTCAACCAGATCAAGCGCAACGGCACCGAAGCGCAGAAGCGCCGCTACCTGCCGAAGCTGATCTCGGGCGAGTACGTGGGCGCGCTCGCGATGTCCGAGCCGAACGCCGGTTCGGACGTGGTCAGCATGAAGCTGCGCGCCGATTTCAAGGGCGACCGCTGGGTCCTGAACGGCACCAAGATGTGGATCACCAACGGCCCCGACGCCGACCTGCTGGTGGTCTACGCCAAGAACGACCTCGAGGCCGGCCCGCGCGGCATGACCGCCTTCCTGATCGAAAAAGGCTACAAGGGTTTCTCGGTCGCGCAAAAGCTCGACAAGCTGGGCATGCGCGGCTCGCACACCGGCGAGCTGGTGTTCCAGGATTGCGAGGTGCCGGCCGAGAACGTGCTGGGCGGCTTGGGCAAGGGCGTCAACGTGCTGATGTCGGGGCTCGATTTCGAACGCACCGTGCTGTCGGGCGGGCCGCTGGGCATCATGGCCGCCTGCATGGACGCGGTGGTGCCCTATGTGCACGACCGCAAGCAGTTCGGCCAGCCGATCGGCGAGTTCCAGCTGATGCAAGGCAAGCTGGCGGACATGTATTCGACCATGATGGCGTGCAAGGCGTATGTCTACGCGGTGGGCCAGGCCTGCGACCGCGCCACCACGCCGGAAGCGATCCGCAACTTGCGCAAGGACGCCGCCGGCGCGATCTTGTACAGCGCCGAGAAAGCCACCTGGATGGCGGGCGAGGCGATCCAGGCGCTGGGCGGCAACGGCTATATCAACGAGTACCCGGTCGGCCGCTTGTGGCGCGACGCGAAGCTGTATGAGATCGGCGCGGGCACCAGCGAGATCCGTCGCATGCTGATCGGCCGCGAATTGTTCGCCGAAACCAGATAACCCCCCCGTCATTCCCGCGCAGGCGGGAATCCATGGCGCGTCAGCAATACCGCGCTATGGGTTCCCGCCTGCGCGGGAACGACGGCTGATCGAGAGCCGCCATGAACCGAGTCGCGTTTCCGAAATTGCTATCTTCCCAGATCGCTTTCGATATCGCGCGCACCATTCTCGACGGTTTCGACAAGCACTACCGCCTGTTCCGCCAGACCAGCCAGGCCGCGCGGCACCATTTCGAGACCGGCGCCTGGGCCGTGGCGCAGCAGGCCGCGCGCGAGCGCATCGGCTTCTACGACCAGCGCGTGCAGGAGTGCGTGCAAGGCCTCGAAGACGAATACGACAACAGCGAACTGACCGATGAAGTCTGGCGCGAACTCAAGCTGCACTACATCGGCATGCTGTCCGGCCACAAGCAGCCCGAGCTGGCCGAAACCTTCTTCAACTCGGTCTGCTGCAACATCCTGCACCGCACCTATTTTCACAACGACTTCATCTTCGTGCGGCCGGTGGTCTCGACCGAGTACATCGAGACCGAAGAGCCGCTGCCGACCTACCGCGTCTACTACCCGGCCACCGACGGCCTGCGCTTCACGCTCAAGCGCGTCGTCACCAACTTCCAGCTCGACTGCAAGTTCGCCAACCTCGACCGCGACGTGGGCCTGGTCGAAGCGCGCCTCAAGCAAATCTTCGGCCCCGAGCCGGTCGAGCCGAACCACCAGATCCAGGTGCTGTCGAGCCTGTTCTTCCGCAACAAGGGCGCCTACATCGTCGGCAAGGGCATCAACGGCAACCGCGAGTACCCGTTCATCGTGCCGATCCTGCACAACCGCAACGGCGAGCTGGTCCTCGACACGGTGCTGTTCGACCAGGAGCAGATCACGATCCTGTTCTCCTTCACGCGCGCCTATTTTTTGGTGGACATGGAAGTGCCCTCGGCCTACGTGCAGTTCCTGCGCAGCCTGCTGCCGCGCAAGCCGCGCAGCGAGATCTACACCATCCTCGGCCTGCAGAAACAGGGCAAGACCTTGTTCTACCGCGACTACCTGCAGCACCTGAAGCACACCTCGGACCGCTTCGAGAGCGCGCCCGGCATCCGCGGGCTGGTGATGCTGGTGTTCGCCCTGCCCTCCTTCCCCTATGTGTTCAAGGTGATCAAGGATGTGTTCCCGCCGCCGAAAGACACCACGCGCGCCCAGATCAAGGAAAAATACCTGCTGGTGAAGAACCACGACCGCGTGGGCCGCATGGCCGACACGCTCGAATACTCGAACGTGGCCTTCCCCTTCGAGCGCTTCTCGGAAGAACTGATCGCCGAGCTGCGGCAGTACGCGCCCTCGCTGGTGGAGCTCGAAGGCGAGCAGATCATCATCCGCCACCTGTACATCGAACGCCGCATGGTGCCGCTGAATATCTTCCTCGCGCACGCCGAGGAAGCGGGCAACGACGCCCTGATCGAGCACGGCATCGTCGAATACGGCAAGGCGATCAAGGAGCTGGTGGCGGCCAACATCTTCCCCGGCGACATGTTGTACAAGAACTTCGGCGTCACGCGGCATGGACGTGTCGTGTTTTACGACTATGATGAGATTGAGTACATCACCGACTGCAATTTCCGCGACATCCCGGTCGCCCGCAACGACGAGGACGAGATGGCGGCCGAGCCCTGGTATTCGGTCGGCAGGCACGACGTGTTCCCCGAGCAGTTCGGCACCTTCTTGCTGGGCAATGCGAAGATCAAGAAATTTTTCATGCAACATCATGCCGACCTGCTGAGCAAGAGCTATTGGCAGGCGCGCAAGCAGCGCATCATGGACGGCCATATCGAAGACGTATTCCCGTATCCGCAGCACATCCGTTTTTGCCATCAGTCGCAGACCACCACCCCGGCGGTTCACACCCCGCCTTATTTGGAGAACTACCACAATGAATGATCCAGTCGTTATCGTCGGCGCCGCCCGCACTCCCATGGGCGCGTTCCAGGGCGATTTTGCTTCCAAGAGCGCCAGCGACCTCGGCGCCGTGGCGATCCAGGCCGCGGTCGAGCGCGCCGGCGTCGATCCCAAGCTGGTCGAGCACGTCTACTTCGGCAACTGCCTGATGGCGGGCCAGGGCCAGGCCCCGGCGCGCCAGGCCGCGATCAAGGCCGGCCTGCCGCTGTCGACCGCCGCGGTGACCCTGTCCAAGATGTGCGGCTCGGCGATGCAGACCACCATCTTCGCGCACGACAGCCTGATGGCCGGCAGCGCCGAGGTGGTGGTCGCGGGCGGCATGGAATCGATGACCAACGCGCCCTACCTGATCCCGAAGGCGCGCGGCGGCTATCGCATCGGCCACGGCATGATGTTCGACCACATGATGTACGACGGCCTCGAAGACGCCTACTCGCGCAACGAGAAGACCGGCGAAGGCCGTTCGATGGGCACCTTCGCCGAAGAGTGCGTCGCCAAATATGCGTTCACGCGCGAGGCGCAGGATGCGTTCGCGATCGCCTCGGTCCAGCGCGCGCAGGCCGCGACCAACGAGGGCCACTTTAAATGGGAGATGGCGCCGGTCACCGTCAGCGGCCGCGGCGGCGACACCGTGATCGACAAGGACGAAGGCCCGCAAAAGGCCAAGCTCGACAAGATCCCCGGCTTGAGGGCGGCGTTCAAGAAGGACGGCACGATCACCGCCGCCTCCTCGTCGTCGATCAACGACGGCGCCGCCGCGCTGGTGCTGATGCGCGAATCGACCGCGCGCGCGCTGGGCCTGGCGCCGATCGCCAAGATCGTCGGCCATGCCACCCATGCGCAGGAGCCGAACCTGTTCACGACGGCGCCGATCGGCGCGCTGCAAAAGCTGTTCAAGAAGACCGGCTGGAGCGCGCGCGACGTCGACCTGTTCGAGATTAACGAGGCGTTCGCCGCGGTGCCGATGGCCGCGATGCACGAGCTGGATATCCCGCACAGCAAGGTCAATATCCACGGCGGCGCCTGCGCGCTCGGCCACCCGATCGGCGCCTCGGGCGCGCGCATCATCGTCACGCTGCTCGGCGCGCTGAAGAAGACCGGCGGCAAGCGCGGCGTGGCCTCGCTGTGCATCGGCGGCGGCGAAGCGACCGCCATGGCCATCGAGATGGTGTAGGCAGCGTCCGCGTGGGCACGATGAACCCTGTACCCACCCTACGACCGCGTACGCCGCAATGCGTAGGGTGGGTACGGGTTCTCCGTGCCCACGCGGATCCGGCGCCATCCTCAACGGAATGACATCATGTCCACCGCACTTATCATCGGCGCTTCGCGCGGGATCGGCCGCGAGTTCGCGCGCCAATACCTGGCGGACGGCTGGCGCGTGCTGGCCACCGCGCGCAAACCCGAGGACTGCGTCGCCTTGAGCGCGCTCGGCGCCGAGGCCCACCAGCTCGACGTCACCAGCGTCGAAGGCGTGGCCGGCCTGGGCTGGAAGCTGGACGGCGAACAGCTCGACGTCGCGGTCCTCAACGCCGGCGTGTACGGCCCGCGCCACGACGGCTTCCCGACCGAGCAGGACTTCGACAGCGTGATGCACACCAACGTGCTGGCCGCGATGCGCCTGCTGCCCATCATCGCGCCGATGGTGGCGGCGGCACGCGGCAAGCTGGCGGTGATCTCCTCGCGCATGGGATCGATGGGCGCGCGCAGCAGCACCAGCGGCAGCTTGTACCGCGCCAGCAAGGCCGCGCTCAACTCGGTGCTGACCGACACCGCGCTCGCCTTCGGGCCGCAGGGCGCGACCTGCGTCGCCCTGCATCCGGGCTGGGTCCAGACCGGGATGGGCGGCCCCGGCGCCGACCTGACCGTCGAACAAAGCGTGGGCGGGCTGCGCCAGACGCTGGCCGGCATCGCCAAAGCCGACAACGGCCACTTCATCAACTACGACGGCACGCCGATTCCCTGGTAGCCGTCACCTTCACGACACCTATGATACTGAGCGACGAACACCAGATGATCCGCGACGCGCTGCGCGCCTTTTCGCAAGAGCGCCTCGCGCCCAACGCCGCGCGCTGGGACCGCGAGCACCACTTCCCGAAACAAGAACTGAAGGAGCTGGCGGCGCTGGGCGCGTTCGGGGTCGCGGTACCCGAAGCGCTGGGCGGCGCCGGCCTGGATTACGTGTCGCTGGCGCTGGTGCTCGAAGAGATCGCGGCCGGCGACGGCGGCACCTCGACCATCATCTCGGTCAACAACTGCCCGGTATGCAGCATCGCGATGATGTATGCGAACGAAGCGCAACAGGCGCGGTGGCTGCGGCCCCTCGCGCAAGGCGAGCTGCTGGGCGCCTTCGCCCTGACCGAGCCGCATACCGGCAGCGACGCCTCGGCGCTGCGCACCACGGCCACGCGCGAGGGCGACGCGTATGTTCTGAACGGCAGCAAGCAGTTCATCACCAGCGGCAAATACGGCGACGTGGCGATCGTGATGGCGGTGACCGACAAGGGCGCCGGCAAGCGCGGCATCAGCGCGTTCTGGGTGCCGACCTCGACGCCCGGCTACATCGTGGCGGGGCTCGAGCACAAGATGGGGCAGCACTCGTCGGACACCGCGCAGATCCTGTTCGAGAATTGCCGCATCCCGGCCGCCAACCTGATCGGCGAGGAAGGCCAGGGCTACAAGATCGCGCTGTCCGGCCTCGAGGGCGGGCGCATCGGCATCGCTTCGCAATCGGTGGGCATGGCGCGCGCCGCGTTCGAGGCGGCGCTGGCGTATGCGAAGCAGCGCGAGAGCTTCGGCAAGCCGATCTTCGAACACCAGTCGGTGCAGTTCAAGCTGGCCGAGATGGCCACCAGGATCGAAGCGGCGCGTCAGCTGATCTGGCATGCGGCGGCGATGAAGGATGCCGGCCTGCCCTGCCTGAAGGAGGCCGCGATGGCCAAGTTGTTCGCCTCCGAGATGGCCGAGCGCGTGGTGTCGGACGCGCTCCAGATCCACGGCGGCTACGGCTATGTGAGCGACTTCCCGGTCGAGCGCATCTACCGGGACGTGCGCGTGTGCCAGATCTACGAAGGCACCAGCGACATCCAGAAAATCCTGATCGCGCGGGCGCTGTGAGCGTGATCGGCGACATCATCAACGGCTCCGCTGCGCTCGCTCGGCACCCGACGCCAGCGCAGCAGCACAATGTCTGCTCCGACTTCTCGCCAATAAACCAAGCCGCTTAGTCTGTCTCCTGAAGGTTGTCGTATTGTCGTGTTGTCATGACGGCGTCATAAAGTGATTGCATTATGTCATCGACCGCCAACCGAGCCGGCGCGTAAAAGCCGGCTTCCCCAACCAAAGGAAAGACCGATGAAAACCCTGTTCAGGGCGCTCCTGCTCGCCGCCGCATTCTGCTCGTCCGCCGCCCACGCCGGCTCCATCTACAACTTCTCGTACACCTTCGACGACAACTCGACCGTCACCGGTTCGCTCAACGGTACGCTGAACGGCGACTTCGTCACCGGCATCTCGGATGTCCACCTGTTCTTCAACAACACCGAATACCTCGGCAGCTTGCTGCAAGCCGGCTTCAACGGCGCTACCGACAACTGGGATGCCGCCGGCGGCGCACAGGTGTCGGTCAACGCCGCACTCAACAACTTCATCTTTGCCGATGCGGACCCGGCCAACGATCTCGGCAACGTCAGCAACTACTTCTACTTCGTCAACGATGCCAGCCTCGGCCAGCAAGTGTTCGCCAACAACTTCAACACCGGCGAGGCGGCCTTCGACGGGCCGGCCAACGGCAGCTGGACGCTGGAAGCGCGCGTGCCGGAACCAGCCACCGGCGCGCTGCTGCTCACCGGCCTCGGCCTGATGGGCGCCATGGCCCGCCGCCGCCGTCAAGACTGATCGCGCCGCACCTTTCATCCACGTCCAGGAGTCCATCATGCACATTGCCGCACGTCCGGCGAGCCCGCGCTCGCTCCGCATTTCCATGCTGTCGGCCGCCGTCGCCAGCGCCCTGCTCGGCGCCAGCGCGCCGACCTTCGCCGCCACCGTTCCGGTCGCGGTCCGCGGCGTGGTCGCGGGCAGCTACTTCACCGCGCCGGTCGCCGCCACGTCGCCGGCCGCCAGCAGCGCCTCGAGCACCGTCGCCTCGGTGTTCACCTCGGCCAAGGTCTGCTTCGACAGCAACGACAACGGCGTCTGCGATGCCGGCGAGATCAGCACCCTGACCAAGGCCGACGGCAGCTTCCTGCTGAGCAGCCGCACGCCCGGCGCGCTGGTCGCCGAGATCTCGACCACCAGCAGCAACGGCGGCCATCCGGTCACCGAACGCATGGTTCTGCGCACCAGCGCCGACCACGTCGCCGCCGCCACCATCAATCCGCTGATCCCGGCCCAAGTCGCGCTCACCCCGCTGTCGACCGAA
>Ga0193702_1000269_pt1 | contig 20929 bp, 18 predicted proteins | sample U3a1metaG_FD_143060 | JGI IMG/M metagenome (GOLD analysis project Ga0193702, IMG submission 143060) | Soil microbial communities from a riparian zone of the East river system, Colorado, United States - U3a1 | ecosystem: Environmental > Terrestrial > Soil > Riparian zone | place: USA: East River... | reverse complement strand
GCCCGTGAAATAATGGATAAGCTAAAGCTTGACTTTAACCTGCAATACGAAGAGAAAGATGCCATTGGTAAACGTTACCGCCGCCAGGATGCCATTGGTACGCCAATTTGCGTTACCGTAGACCATCAAACGCTGGAAGATAATACCGTAACCATCCGCTACCGCGATACCATGGCGCAGGAGCGTGTTGACGCTAACCAGCTTGAAAAGATTTTAGGCGATATGGTGAGCTGGAAAAATTTATTGAAGTAGGTATAAACGCACAATATTAAGGCGTATGCAATGCACCATTATGGTAAATTGCATACGCCTTTTTTATTTTACAAGTAGCGGCAAAGTAAGCTCAGGAACGTGTCGCCATAAGCTCACTCTTTAAAATATCCAGAACCTGCGGCGTTATGTTTCCGAAAAATGAAACCCCTGATGCCCCGTTCTTTAACGCTACCTGGATGCCCTGTCTTATTTCATCATCATTGTTAAAATCGGATAAATATAAGCCTGCATAAAGGGGGAACGCGCCTGCCAGAAAGTGGATTCCTTCGGCAACGGCATCCCCTATCCAGCTTACCTTTTCTTTATAGAAACCGTGGTAGATCATCGGGCAAACGCCATCCAGCTTAAAGTTAGTCCAGTCCTGCCTTACATTGCGACGGGCAACTTCGGGCGTTGGGAACACAGCAGCCGTAATTAATTTTTTATACTGATGTGCTATGCCTGAGATACTGTTCACCACCCTGATGATGTTATTGTACCTGAACAACCGCCATGACAGGCTTGCTTCCGGGAATTGGATCTCAGACAGATCGGTTCCGTACTGCTCCTTAAACTTAGCCCTGCAAACCTCGCAATAGCAATAATCATATTCAGGCAGTTCTTTGGTCTGTTCAATTTTATAGTTGGCCCACAGGTTTACCGGCAATACCACATCGCAATAGCGCACATAATCAAGGTGGATGCCATCAACATAATCTTTACCTAAAATATCAGTAACCTGCTGTTCCAAATACTGCTGCACTTCGGGGCGCGACGGACAGAGCCAGCGGTAATAATTTACATAGGGAGGCTTATCGGCACATGAATCGCCATTGCGGTTCTTGCTGTACCAGTCGGGATGGGTGCTCACCAGTTCGGCACGGTTAAAGGTCCAGATCCAGCGGTGCGCTTCAAGGCCGTGGGCTTTGGCGGCGCGGAAATGCCTTTCACTATCAGCTTCAAAAAAGATCCCGGTTATGCCTCCGGCTTTAAAAGCAGTATAACGGGTATTAAGCTCGTCGTCCGTATCCTTTTGGTTGGGGTTTGTCCACACCCAGTTTTTAAGCTTCTTCTGTTTTTTTGTTACAATGGCTGTTGCAGCACCTTTATAAGGCAATGCCGATGCTGCGCCAACCAGCAAGCCTGCTTTTAAAAAATCCCGTTTATTCATTCGGATTATTACTTAATTTACCAACTAAACCCTCCTGGTTTATTTTCCAGGTTATATTGTCTTTTTTATCGGTGATCAGCGCCATAAACTGGTGCGGGGTAACCTCCAGCTTCAAATCGTTCACATTTTCGTTTATCGTCGCCACGTCATCAATACCAAGCTCTTTTAAGGATTGTGCATAAACGCCATGTTCTTTAAACCACGCGGTTTCCCGGTAATATACCAGCCACAAGTACTGTTTCTGCAATTCTGCATAAGGCAAAACAAACGGCGGGGGGGTATCTTTTTTTGTGAACTGCAGGTAGCCAAAGCGTTCCGGGAAATGCATATTTATAACACCCTGCGGGCTCCATACCCAGTTATGCTCGGGCAGGTTCCGGCCGTTACCGTCTTTCAGCTTTTCAGATTTTCCGTTAACTACTTTGGTATCCCACTCCACCCTCGAAAAGTTGAAGCGCCAAAAAGAGCCCTCTGCCGGCGCTTGTCTTCTGCTGCCTAGACCCAGCGACTTAAACGGTATTGCAATTTCTACCGTCCACCCTTTATCCTTATCCGAAGGATCATTCAGCGTACCCTGGATTTTAACGGCCGACCGCATTCCTTTAACATCCCAGCTGCTGATGGGCTTGCCCAAGTTGCGGTAAGGTTTGTTTAAGAAGAGGTCGAAAATAGTGTTTATGGCATTCCATTCTATTTCAAAATACTCGTGGGTAGTGTTGCTTGGGTCGATAAAAACCTCAACATCATTATCCATAAAAACGATGTCATCACGCTTCTTCAGGGTAGCCCAAACATTGGGTTCCATAACCTTTACCGCCATGTACAGGCAGGTATCGTCCCAAAGCATTTTTATGTTTGTTTGCAGGGGTGGATTTGGCTTAAGGTCGCCCTCAATATCTACAAAATCATCGCTCCATTTTGCCTGCTGCCATGCGGCATCGTTTATATCACCATCAATTAGCGGGGCGTTTTTTGTATAGCCCGCCACGTAACTTTTGGGGGTGGTAAACAAATGCTCAAGCCCCTTAAATTGCGGTTGGGCCTTTGCTGCTGTGCTAAAAAGCACAAGCGCAGCAATAATTACTTTTGAATAGCTAACCTGTAATTCTTTTTTCATCTGCTTACCGGCTGCCAAGTTCAACAATACGATCAAATTCCTCGCGCTTCATTCCCATTACAGACAGTCTGCCCTGGCGAACCAGGCCTACATCTTTCAGGCGTTCATCAGCTTTTATTTCTTCAAGGGTTACCGGGGTTTTCAAAGTTTCAACCGGCGCAAGGTCAACAACTACCCAGTTTGGGTCGCTGGTGGTGGGGTCCTGGTAAAATTCTTTGGCAACTTTGGCAATGCCTACTACTTCTTTACCGTCGTTGCTGTGGTAAAACAGCACCAGGTCGCCCTCCTTCATTTCGCGTAAGTTGTTACGCGCCTGGTAATTGCGTACGCCATCCCAAAAGGTGCGGCCATCTTTATTAAACTTTTCCCAACTGTATTTAACCGGTTCCGATTTTACAAGCCAATATTGCATATTAAGGTTTTTGCCAAATGTAATTAATTTAGGGAAAATGGGAAGAGGGATTTGGATTTTGAGCCCGTCTATTCATGCGTAGCTTTCAAATTCGGTAGCAAATATTTTACACCTATTTTATGGATAATTTATTTATGTAAAAACCTGATAATCAAACTTTAAATTTTACCCCATATTCTTTTTAACGAAAAATTCAAGACTTATTTTAAATTAGAACTAACCATTAGATTTAAATTAGCTAAATAGTTACTATTTTAGGGTTCAACACACAACTTAAACCTTTTATCACATTAACCCATGTCTTTGTTCAAAGTATCCCACGCAGAAATAGTAACAAAACTATTTTTAATAATAGCCATTTATACCAATCCTCAAACAATCAGTCTGAGAAAAAAAACATTCTGACTAAAACATTTTAACATAATAAGAAACTTGATCGGGTAAGGAGCATGTACTTCAATATATGCAGCTTATTTACCAGAGCTTGGTGATAGTAATTATTTTTTTACTTATAATTTCAATCAAAAAATGAACTTTAAAAAACTTAATTTTGGAAAAGTACTTAGCAGAGATGAATTAAAAGCAGTAGTAGGCGGATTTATGTGCGTGCCGACTGACAACAGTCCATCAGCAAATTGCCCTACGCAACCTGATGGATCAGCAGGTTGTTGGGTTTCCTGTTATGTTACCTGTACAGATTCTTGCGGCCACTCTGGTACGTCTTGTGCAAGTGACTGGGTTTGTGATAATTAACCCATCCACAATTTCCTTCCCTGCAAATTCACTTTTGCAGGGGAAGTTTTAATGATAAACCGATGTACAAAATTTTGCTTGTATTAATAATCATATCAAATTTTGCCTTTTCCCAACAAAGAGCAGACAAGCAAAATTTATGGCATTTAACAGTAACTGATGATGTTACTCTGAAAGCAATTGATAAAGCGACACTTACAATCAATAAAACCCATTACATTACTAATACCAATGGTGTAATTAACATTGATAAAGCCACAATTAACCCGAAGGATTCTATCATAGCTTCCTGCATTGGTTATCAATCGAGGATAATAGAACCGCGGCAGGGTTACCAATATCCGGATACGGTAAAACTTTCAATTTTGGTAACAAATTTAAATGAGGTTGCGGTAAGGTCAAATAAGGCGAAACAGATAATTATGGGAGATGTGAAGGAAAAATACAATTCTCATAGAATATGTCATCCTGAAGACGAATTAGCCCAATTTATCCCTAATGAAAAAAAAATCAAAGGAATCATCACTGAAGTTGAGTATGTATTAAATAACGAGCTTCAAGGTATTGAAATGCCGTTTAAAGTTAGTTTATATTTAAAAAGCAAAGACAGTGTTTTTCCTGCGGAAGAACTGACAAAAGATAGTATTATCGTTTACAACCCGGAAAAGAAACGCAAGGTAACAGTTGATATTTCTAAATATAACATTCAGCTTCCGGAAGACGGGGTTATTGTGACATTTGAAACCCTATCGCCTGCTTACTATAAAAAAGATTTGGTCTGGAATTATGGACAATTGGATCCCAGGATGCCGGAAATTGATATGGATCTCAAAAAAAAGGACGACTATCCTATTGATCGGGAAAAGAGAAATCGGACGGGTCCATATGCCATGGTTATATCAGTGGCCGACAAATGGGATCCTGAAGAAGTAAAATCCCATAGTTATATATTTACGGAAGGTAATAACGCAGCTATCACTATTAAAGTAAGCCCTGAGTTGTGAGATTGAAGTAGAATTTCCTACCTGTTCCTTTGCTTGAATGATAGATTTCTTTTATTTTCGCAGATCTATGAAAGGGCTCTGCGTCTGCATGCTCAATATGCGGTTAGCATTATCCTGCGCATGAATAACTGCAAACCATCGCAGGGTCCTCAATGAGAGAATCTGCGGGGACTTAAGTGCCCAAGCGTTCCATTTTTCATACTGGAACACCCGGAACGCTGTGAAACATGCTCATTATCAGCATATTTTGCTTTTAAGCAGTGATAAGTCCAAGGAATTGTATTTATTGTTGATTCTTGCCTTTGTGTCTGTTGTCTCACTACTCAAATATAAGTAATTACACCTTGCGATATACATTGAAGATAAAATAGCTTTAGAATTGTGGATCTATCCCGCCCGTTCATGCGCCCCTCGCCTGAATGAACAGAGCTTTAAACATTCAAATGTTGACATTTGAACGGGCAAAACCATTTGCCTAATAATTTTTCTTCCGTATCTTCAAAGCCCATAACTACACAACCAACACCCCATGAAACACCTCTACCTCCTCCTCCCTCTACTCCTAACCCAATCCATCTTCGCACAAACAACGCTACCCGTTATCAAAGCAACCTCCAAAAAGGTAGCCATTAATGATGGCGGCATCCTGGATAAAAATGCATGGTCGCTTTCGCCAACTGCCAGACCTGATGTTTACACCGCCGGCAGGACCCGCAAAACAAAATGGGTGACCTTTTATACCGATCTCGATTCCATTAAAGTAAAGGTAAAGCCGGGCACAAGGTTTAACTTCGTGATCCTGCTGAACGGCAAGGATTCCTGCTATACACAAATTGCCAGCTCCTTCCCGCCGGAAGATCCGCTGAAAAGAAACCGGCTTACTAACGATACCATCCCCTTTGAGCTTACCGCGGCTAACGCCATCCATGTAAAGGCTGTTATTAACGATACCGATACGCTGAACATGCATTTTGATATCAGCTCCTTCGATTTCCATATCACGAAGGCCGCCATCCTTAAAAAAAAGTTGCTGGCTAACCAGCCCGATGCCACGGCAGACAAGGCTGAGCCAAATTACAACAAGCTGGCAAAGATCTTTAAACTGCAAATAGGCAATATGACCTGGAATGATCCCCCTGTTTCGGCTACCGACCTAGCCGCCGAAGAAATGGACGGCCGCATAGGCTGGACGGTGTTCAATGATAAAATTATTGAGCTTGATTACGACAAAAGCCTGATGATCATTCACTCTAAACTGCCAAAGGGTTTAAAAAGCTACTCCAAAGCGAAATTAGGCTTCACCCGCTACGACCCCTACATTAATGCCACCTTCGAGATAGCAGGCAAACAATACACCAGCGGTTTCATCATGGACAACGGCTCGGCCGAAGCTGTTATTTTAAACGGCGAATGGGCCGCCAAACAAAACTTCCCAACCAATTTAAAGGTGATCAAAACCGCCAGCATCCGCGATGCAGACGGCGGCAAATACGAAACCAACACGGTTATTGCCCCGGTGCTAAAGCTCAATGGCTTCGCGCTCACCAATATCCCAACCATTGTATTAAGCAGCAAGATCCGCGTGGAAAATACGCTCAACTTCTGATCGAGGATCATGTTGAAGCGCTTCAACATGATCCTCGATCTTAAAAATGATTACATTTATTTAAAGCCGAATAAATTGTTTGGCGTGAAGTATAAGGGAGATTCATAAGGACTGCTTTCCAAAGCGCCTAACGGGCATCAATCTATTAACCCGAAAATAATTATATTTACTTAATGGAACCGGTAAAGCCTGAAGACTGGAAAATAGATGTTGAGTTTAAGAACAAACTCAAGCTGGAAGAGGCTAAATTTATTTTTGAGGAGGCAGAAAAGGCGTTTAACGATTCGATAGAAACAAGTGCGAAAATCTTAGACAGAAATTCATCTCTCTTACAACTCGTAGCCGGGATCCTGGTTGGTCTGGTTGCCTACTCTATTGGTAAATGGGAAAAGAGCAGCTACCTGGATAGCCTGTTAATTACAGCTATTTCGGGGATAATTTACTTTTTTTGTTTAGGCCTGTTTTTTATATTTCCCAATATAAAGCCAACAGAATACATCCTTCCGGGCACGCAACCCAAAAAGTTATTTGTAGAAGCAATTTTTAATACGCCGGATGATACCAGGCCTTTATTGCTCTACATGATAAAGATTACAAACCTGCAACAAGCCATAACTTTTAACAGGGATATAAACGATCAGCGCTGGAAATTTTACAAAAGATCTTTAAATTTCCTGTTCTACTCCCCTATTATTTTGATAGTCATTTATTTATTAAGCAATTGGCTTAGTAAATAATTTCACTCTTCTTCTTCTCCCATATCATTCGTATCAACATCAGGGAATAGCTCTGTCTTGGTACCGAAATCATTAACCGGGATATCTGGCCACGTATCAGGAGGAGGGATACTTAATTGCCCCTTATCATTTGTAGGAATATCCGGAAAGTTAACATCGTCACCCCCATCATTGGCCGGTAAGTCATCATCTGGTTCCATATCAAATCAATTATACATAAAGCTACAGGTTAATCTATTAAAAATCAAATATTTTAAGTGCCCATACGAATGAGTAGACTTATGATCTACATAAATTCCCCACCATCTAAATAAATCCCTATTTTTGTACGTAATGCTAAGAAAAATCACCGCTTACTTTTTTGCGTGCCTCTTTTTAATGGGGAGTGCATTCCTGCCGCTTTGCGATTTTTCTTTAATGAACGATATCCCCAAAATGTATCAGTCGTACCAAAAACTGGCAACGCCTGAAGAAAATGGCATTATTGATTTTATTGGAGATTACCTGTTTGCAGGTAAAACCTTCTTAGGCCATAATAAAACCGACAAACCCGAAACTTCAGCCCTGTCGGTTCAATTTCAGCACTCCCCTACAGCTTCAAGCTTCTTTTATTGCGATCTTAGATTGCCATATCTTTTTGTAAAGGATTTTAAAATACTTCATACCCCTTTAAAAAACCCAACCGAAGTAACAGCGTTTTATTCCGAATTATTCCGTCCCCCGTTAGCGTAGCCAGGGAAACCGCTTTTAAACTCAATGGCAATTAAGGGGGCTCCTATGGAGCCATTAATTATATCCATTTACGCTATAAACAGGTGACTCCTCCGGAGTCCGTGATTGAAACCTGCAATAGTTCCAGCGGAACTACCTGTTTATAGCATATAAGATGATGTTTTAACGGCTCCAGAGGAGCCTCCTGTTTTAAAAGCGATTTCCCTGTTAGCGTAACCCCTGCTCTGCTTTTTACTAAATACCGGCTTCTTTTATTGAGGGGCTAAACGTTTTTATAGCTGTTTTTTTTAACAGCGTACATACCAACTTGTTATTTCATGAAAAAACTTTTTACCCTTTTGCTGTTATTAGCTTGCAGCACTGTGTCTGCACAAAATATAATTAAAGCCGTAATCAGGGACGATAAAACAAAACTGCCATTACCTGGTGCCACGGCTACTATTTTCGTTTTAAAAAAAGGGGCTACAGCTGATACTACAGGAACACTCCTTATTGATAAAGTCCCCGATGGAAAAGTAGTAATTACGTTCAGTTTCATAGGGTATATCTCACAGGATAAAACCTTAACCCTGCCTGCAAAAAGCAGCGCCGAAGTGCTGGAAATTTACCTTGAACCCCTGGCTGGTGAGCTGGCAGAAGTTATCATCCAAACCACAAGGACTAACCAGAACCTAAAAGATATCCCCACCCGGATTGAAGCCCTGCCACAGGAAGAGCTTGACGAAAAGGGCGCCATGCGCCCCGGCGATATTAAAATGCTGCTGGGCGAAACAACAGGCATCCAGGTTCAGCAAACATCTGCGGTAAGCAGTACGGCTAACTTTAAAATCCAGGGGCTTAACAGCAGGTACACCCAACTGTTAAAGGATGGGATGCCGCTTTACCAGGGTTTCTCCGGAGGATTAAGTTTGCTGCAGGTATCACCGCTAGACTTAAAACAGGTTGAATTTATAAAAGGATCGGCCTCAACCTTGTATGGTGGCGGTGCAATAGCCGGATTGGTGAATTTGATCAGCAAAACCCCTGAAGATAAGCCGGAGTTAACTTTTTTATTAAACGGCTCTACGGCTAAGGGTGAGGATGCTAACGGCTATTACTCCCAAAAATGGAAGTATACCGGCACAACAATATTCGGATCATATAACCATAACGGCGCATACGCACCTGCCGGTACCGGCTTTACCGCCATCCCTAAAACAAACAGGTTCACCTTAAACCCCAAACTATTTTTTTACCCGAATGACAAGGATTCCGGCTGGATAGGATTAAACGGCACTTATGAAAACAGGCTGGGCGGGGATGTGCAAGTGGTTAATGGTAATCCTGACGATATGCACCAATACTACGAACAAAATAAGTCGTACCGTTTTTCTGCCCAACTCTCATTTACACGTCAAATTGATACGGCAAGCCAGCTTAATTTCAAGAACACTACGGGTTATTTTAACCGGACATTAGCTGAGCCTGGGTACAGTTTCACTGGGAGGCAAACATCGTCATACAGCGAAATAAATTATGTATATCATAACAAAAAATTCAACTGGGTGCTGGGCGGCAACTTATGGATCGACAAGCTGTTGGTACCCCACCCTATGGATTATTTAAATTACACCATTAATACATGGGGAGGGTTTGTTCAAAATACCTATAAAGCAACCAGCTGGTTTTCGTTAGAAACCGGGTTGCGGGCTGATTACAACACCCCTGCGCCTGCAAATAAAGCCAATGGCGTTTTTATATTACCGCGCTTAAACGCTTTGTTTAAGCTGGACAAACATTTAACCAGCAGATTAGGTGGCGGCCTAGGCTATAAAATGCCCACCATATTTAGCGATCAAACAGAAGAGCAAGGGTATAAAGACATTCAACCGGTATCGTTAGCTAATTTGAAAGCCGAACAATCATACGGTTTAAACGGTGATGTTAATTACCGCAATACTCTTGGTGAAGCTGTTGTAAATATCAACCAGCTGTTTTTTTATACAAGGGTAAACCAGCCTCTTTTACTGCAAAACAACATTTATGCTAATGCCGCTGGAAACCTGGCAAGCAAAGGCTCAGAAACAAATGTTAAAATATTAATAGATGATTTGGGGTTCTATTTAGGCTACACCTACACTGATACCAAGCAACATTTTGAGGGGGTGACATCAACACAACCGCTCACACCCAAAAACAGGGTCAGCGCAGATGTTACCTATGAAATTGAAAACAGTTTAAGGGCAGGAATTGAAGGCTTTTACAACAGTAAACAATTATTAAGCGATGGAACAACCGGTCGTGGATTTTATACATTCGGACTGCTTATTCAAAAAATGTGGAAACACCTTGATGTATTTATCAATGCAGAGAATCTCACCGACCAACGGCAAACCCGGTGGGGAAGTATTTATACCGGCACCATAACCAACCCTATTTTCAGGGATCTGTATGCACCTCTAGATGGCGTTGTTGTTAACGCCGGTGTAAAAATTAAAGTTAAGTAGCTAACCGATAACTAAATACATGTTACAACATAGGCTTTTTATTAAAATTAAAAACTTATTAAATATTTTAAAAAGTTAAATAAAAATTTATATTTGCCGTAACAAAAATTTTACATCAAATTATTATTGGACAACTCAAATCACCTTTCTGTAATTAAAGCATTGTACTTCAACGGCTCTGTCGGTTGTTCTGAGGTCAGTAAAATCACGGGGTTCAGTATCCCCAATGCTCAAAAAAACTTAACTGAGCTTATAGAAGAGGGAATAGTAATTGAAAAGGGCCTTGCATCTTCAAAAGGGGGCCGTAAGCCAATACTCTACGCCCTGGCGCCTGCTAAGCTTTATATCCTGTCGGTAGCAGTTGACCAGTTTATTACAAAAATTGGCCTGGTTAACCTGGATAACGAGTTTATCGGCGAGATTGAATACTTTAAATTTAACCTGTATGATAAAGCGGCAACTACCGATAGCCTGATCAGGAAGATAAATGGTTTTATTGCCAATTTAACTATCGACACCGCTAAAATTTGTGCTATAGGCATCTCTGTTCCGGGTTTTGTAGATGTTGAAAAAGGAATAAACAAAAACTTTTTGAAAGATACCGGCAAAAGCTTACGCGATTACATAGCCGAAAATACCGGTTACCCTACTTTTATGGATAATGACTCGAGCGCGATAGCGCTTGCAGAGCTTAAGTTCGGGATTGGCAGAGAGAAGAAAGAAATAATGGTGCTTAATATAGGCTGGGGAATTGGCTTGGGCATGATAGTAAACGGAGAAATTTTCAGGGGATTTAGCGGGTTTGCAGGTGAGTTTAGCCATATCCCTCTTTTTAAAAACGAAAAAATATGCAATTGTGGCAAAAGAGGCTGCCTTGAAACAGAGGCCTCCCTTATTCTTATAGAACAACAGGCCGACGAGGCGATTAAAAGCGGCCAGTCAACCACCATAATTCCCGATAGAAAGGGGCACGCATCCATTAATTCAGTTATAAGCGAGGCCAAAAATGGCGACGACCTGGCCATAAAATTGATATCAAACGCCGGATATCAAATTGGCAGGGCTTTGGCCGTGTTAATACATATTATGAATCCCCAAACCATTGTTCTGAGTGGCAAGGGCAGCGAAGCAGGCAAATTGTGGCTTCCCCCAATACAACAAGCGCTCAATGAGCTATGCATCCCCGTATTACTAAGTGATACAGAAGTCGTGCTATCCACCCTCGGAAGTCACGCCCAGCTGATAGGCAGTGCCGCCTTAGTTGTAGAAAACATTAAAAGTATCACCTTCTAAAGTTCAATTCCAAATTCACTAACTAACAAATACATCAAATCACTAAATTTTTATGCAAAAACTCTACGAAGTTTGTAAAAGATCATTAGTACTGCTGTTGATAATCCTATCGCACAGTGCTTTTGCACAGACGACAGTAACAGGAAAAGTTACTGACGAAATCGGCCCATTGCCAGGCGTAAGTGTAATAATTAAAGGCACCAGCACAGGCACGCAAACTGATGTTGCCGGTAAATTTTCGCTTAAAGTAAACAATGGCGATGTCGTAAAATTCTCAATAATTGGCTATGCTACAAAAGAGATCAGCATTACTGGCCAAACCGTATTGAACGTTCAGCTTGTTCAAAGCAGCAATGAATTAAAGGATGTTGTAGTTACCTCTTTTGGTATTAAAAGACAGGAAAGGTCACTGGGATATTCAACTAACACAGTAACTGCAAAAGAACTTACTGAGGCTGGCAACACCAATTTTGCTTCGGCAATGTATGGTAAAGCCGCCGGTGTACAGATCAGTACAGCGCCGGGTGGTTCAAGCAGTGCGGTAAACGTACAGATCCGCGGTATCAATTCCCTTAATTTTAACGGACAGCCATTGTATGTTGTGGATGGTGTAATTCTCCGCAACGAGGGCCAGTACGGCGCAAATGGCCGTAATAATGGCGGCTATTATGATGATCAGCGCATCCGTGGCAATGGTATCTTAGATATCAACCCGCAGGATATTGAAAGCCTGAGTGTATTGAAGGGTGCAAGTGCAACCGCGCTTTACGGCTCAGACGCGGGCTCCGGCGTAATTATAATAACCACAAAAAAAGGATCAAAAGGCAAAGGCCCGACAGTTGATCTTAACTATTACGGATCAGTTGAGCAGGCTGCATTTTTACCTCAGTTTCAAAACGTTTACGGACAGGGATATGACCGTGCTACAAATCTGGCAGTAGGCGCCAATGAAGATGGCTGGATAGCTGATTCACAATCACCAACTGGTTTTCGTCCTAACTTCAGGCCTTATGCCGAGTTTGGGCCTAAAATGGAAGGACAAAAAGTAAGATGGTGGGATGGTTCAATCCGTTCATACTCTCCGCAGCCTAACAACTATAAAGATATTTTCAGAACCGGCTACAGTTCATCTGCTAACGTTTCTATATCTAACCAAACTGATAATTATAATTATCGACTGTCTGCTTCCAGGCTGGACTATAACGGTATCCAGCGTGAATCGAACCAGCAAAAAAACACTTTCAGCTTAAACAGCGGCTTGAAGCTTAGCAAAAGCGTGAGCGTTGACCTGATTGCCAACTATGTCAATACCCTTACCCATAACAGGCCTTATCAAACCAACCAGCTTGCAGCATCATATGATGGCTTTTTCGGGCGTGAAGAGGATATGAAACTTGTTTTACAGAAATTTCAAACCTCACAGGGATATGACTGGGTTCCTTACAATCAAACGCAACGTAACCCTTCTGAGGCGTTTGTATATAACGTAAGGCCTAACCTTTATGATTATTTCTGGAACACATTAAAAAATACGGCCGACGAAAACGATAACCGTTTATACACAAGCGCAACCTTAAGCTGGGATGTTATGAAACACCTTAAATTTAGGGGAAGGATCGGTAACGATTTTACATCGCATAGCGAAGAAGATAAACAGTACAATCAATACCCGGTAGCATTTAACCCTGATAATTCAAGTACAGGTGGTTACCAGGTTTCAAGCGGTATTTACTCTATTGTTTATGGCGATGGGTTATTAGCCTATTCAAATAACATAGGTAAAGATTTCACCTATTCAGCAAGTGGTGGTTTTACTTACAGAACTGAACATTACAGGGATCAGTCTTCAGGCACTTCTAATGGTTTGGTTGCTGAAAACTTCTTTTCTTTAAACAACTCTTATGGTATATTATCAACTTCATCAAACAGGCAGGCGCTTATTAAATACGGATATTTCGGCGTATTGAATTTCGCTTATAAAAATTACCTGTTCCTTGAAGGAACCATGCGCCAGGAGTCATCTTCAACATTGCCGCCTCAAAACAACACCTATTTTTACCCTTCGGTAAACGGTGGTTTTGTTTTTACCGATGCATTTAAAAGCGTTATGCCATCATTTTTAAGCTATGGCAAACTAAGGGCTTCTTATGGCGTGGTTGGTAACCCTGCTCCAATATATAAATCAAATGTATTGTACGCTCAAACTTCATTACAAACGATCAATGGCTCAGTAACTTCTTTAAGCCTGCCAGGCAGCTATGGAAACTTAAACCTGATGCCTGAAAAGAAATATGAAAAAGAAATTGGTTTGGAAACCAAGTTTTTTAACGACAGATTAGGCTTAGATGTTACCTACTACACCAACAGGGTAAAAAATCAGATAATACAATTACAGGTAGCGCCAAGTAATGGCGGCGGCAGTCAATTGGTTAATGCCGGCGAAATTGGCAGTCACGGATGGGAAGTTGCATTAAATGCAGTACCCGTTACAAGCGGCGATTTTAAATGGCAAACCAGGTTGAATTTTGCATTTAACCGTTCAAAACTGTATAGCCTTCCATCTAATATTCCTCAGTTAATTTTCTCCCAAACCGAGCAAAATGCAATTGTAATTTCTGCAAAACCAGGCGAGGATCTGGGTAATATTTATGTTAACCCAATAGCAACTGATGCTAAAGGCAATAAACTTGTTGATGCTACAGGTTTATATATTATGGATAATACCAGGTATGTTAAAGCAGGCAATATACTTCCAAAAGTATCCGGCGGTATTGCCAACACTTTCAACTATAAAAACTTCTCATTAGATGTTTTGGTTGATTACCGCTTAGGAGGTCAGTTAGTTTCCCCTCCTCAGAAATATGCTTTAGGCGCTGGTATGTATAAGAGTACTTTAAAATACCGTGATGCAGCAAATGGTGGTTTAACTTATTATGTTAATACTGCCGGTACTTATGTACAGTTGCCTGCCAATGCTACCGCCGGCCCAACTGGAGAGAAGGTTTATCATGATGGCGTTATATTGCCTGGGGCTACTGCCAACGGGCAACCCAATTCAACTATCATACAGGCAGCTACCTACTATTTTAACACTTTCCAATGGGGTAATAATGCCGACAACCTTGATGGTGCTATTTATAACAACAGCTATGTTAAGTTACGTGAAGTTACTTTGGGATACAAACTGCCCAATAAGCTAACAGAAAGACTTCATCTGTATAACCTGAGGTTTTCGGTGTATGGCAGAAACCTGTTATATTTCTACCGCACATTGAAAAATCTTGATCCTGAAACAACAATTGGAAGCCAGTGGTACAACCAGGGTGTTGATAATGGTTCAATGCCTGCTACGCGCAGTTTTGGTTTATCATTAAACGCAAGCTTCTAAATTTTAAACATTTAACAATCTGATGATGAAAAAAATATTTATAAATATCAGTCTTTTGCTTTCGCTGGTTATAACATTCAGTTCATGCAAAAAGAAACTGGCCGATGAATTTAATAACCCTGAGCTTTCTACAAAACCCAGCATTCCCGGCTTTTTTACAGCAATGCTTAATAATGACAGAGTAAGACCAGCGTACTGGAATCTCCGTACATTTTTATTGCTTCACCCGGCTGTATATTCACAAACTGCAGCATTTGATAACGCAAGTGGCGCCTATCAGCAAAGTGACGGATACACAGGTAATTACTGGGCCGATTTTTACTATGCAAGCGGTAATGGCAGCGGTGTTATGGCTTTATACCGCTCTATTGAAAAAACATACAATGGCCTTTCAGCGGCCGACCAGGCTTCACAGAAAGTGTTTTTTGAAGCTGCAAAAGTTGTATTATATGACCAGGCTTCGAAAATGGTTGACGCCTGGGGTGATATCCCTTTTAGCCAGGCCGGAAACCTGGAAACAAACAGCTCAATTAAAGATGCTGCTTTTGACGATGCAAAAACAGTGTACACTACTTGTATAAGCGGGCTTGATGAGGCTGCAACATTCTTCGGCGCTTCAACAACTACTTCAACTGCCAGCTTTAAAAAGCAGGACATTTTGTTACAGGGCAGCTTGGATATGTGGCGCAGGTATGCAAACTCCATCCGTTTGCGGATGCTGATGCGTATGTCGTTTTTAGACGAGGCTACAGCTAAAACAGCAGTAAATGCAATGTTGTCAAACAGCTCGGCCTACCCACTTATTGATGGCGGCAGTGTTGCCAATTACAGCCCGGCTTCGTCTGATGTGCTTTTACAGCCGCTTACTACCAATCAAAACACACCATTGAGTGCGTTTACAGAAGGCAGCAGTTTTTATGCACCTGATTACATGCTCAATACAGCGATGTTACCTGCAAATGACCCAAGGATCCCGGTTGTGTTTGATAAGTTTGGAAAAACTGTAAATAATGTTTTTGTTCCGAATGCTACTTACAAGGCTATGCCTATAACTTTTACCTCAGATCAGCAGTCAAACAACTATACCAGCTATTCTATTGTAGATTCGGCTACGTTTTTAAACAATGTTAAACTTCCGGGAATTGTTATTACTGCGCCCGAGGTTAACTTTTTAAAAGCAGAAGCCCTTGAGCGTTGGGGAAATTCAAGTGCAGCAGAAACAGCTTATAACACAGCAGTAAGCCAATCTGTAACATTTTATTACTACTTAAATAACTTAGGTGGCGGTAAAGTTGCTTTTCCGGATGCAACAACCTTATCAGCATTTTTAAGTAATGCCAATATAGCCTATGCCGGTACTACCGATCAGAAGCTTGCTAAAATATGGGTGCAGAAATGGGTACATTTCGGTGTATTGCAATCAGACGAAGCATGGTCTGAATACCGCAGAACCAAGTATCCGCAACTTACATTTGTTACCCAAACACAAAATGGTTACCAATTGCCGCCAACACGTTTGGTGTACCCGAGCATTGAAACTGCTTACAATAGCCATTATAGTGCTGTACAAGCAAAAGATACCCGTACTACTAAAATATTTTGGGATGTGAAATAATCACGATCTTTAATTTACAGAAAACCGCTCCATATTTATGTGAGCGGTTTTTTTATTGGGTTTATATCAGGATAAACTACTGCAAAAGCCCATTCCACCCTCTTCGGTACGCCCCCAAAACCACCAGCCCTACGCCTTATTCTGAATTTTTTTAGCATAGTGCAAATTCGAATATAAAAATATATTTCTCATTATCAATACATTAACTCATTATATAAAAAATAAACAGAACTATGTATTGCATATTACTGTATTAAACATATATCTTTGTAACGTATTAGCGAATTGGGTAGTCTAATAAGAAACAAACCACTAAACCAACAAAACATGATCATTAACCCTAAACAACAATAAAATGAAAACAAGCTTTTTTATAGCCGCTTTATGCCTTGTGTCTTTGAGCATTTTCATAGGCTGGGTAAAGTTTCAAAAAAACAATGGCGATGTATCCATTACCGTGAAAGACAGCGATGATACCTATACTTACGTCGCATCATTTGATGAAGATTACACCGGCAAGGTGCAGAGCTACATTAATCACAGCATTAAGCCCAACGGCCTTTTTAAATCAACCCACGACTACTTTGATGTTACCACCACCCTTAAAGACGGAACAGATTTTTATATAAAGGAATCGCCGGGCGACCTGAAAATAGAAATTAATAAAAAGAAAAATTCTACCGCATCATACTTCCGCATTAAGAGAATGTGCGATGGCGTGAGCAACGTTTTGAAGGGACATTAAAGAGGTTAGAGATTAGTTGGGAAGAGGTCCGAAAGTCGGGAAAGTCCGGAAGTCCGAAAGAAAAAAATGTTCAGGCACAGTACTTTAATAATTCAATAACTCACTAAATCACAAATTCACTAAATCACTAATTATAAAAACATCATGAAAAAAATAATCCTCACCCTTTCCCTGCTCATAGGTTTAAGCGCGGTAAGCTTTGCACAATGCGATAAAAAGGTTGTGCTTACATCCTCAAAAACAGAACATTTAGACGCAGCAGGCGCTGTGACCCGTACAAATGACGAAACTGCACAGATTGAGATTAGTAAAACCACTGTTGATATCAGTGTGAACGACGATCATAAGATGAACGGCACCATTACCGACAACACTTGTAACTGGACAGTGCCTTTTAAAGAAGGGAAAAGCGTTATGCATATAAATATGAGTAATGATAATGGCGAAGAAAAAAAAGTAACCATAACCATTGAAGGTAAGGACGGTAAGGTTACCCTCCTGTTCGAAATGGAAGGCGAGCCAGGCGACAGGGTACGTGTGGGGATTGATAAGTTTGTAGAAAAGGCCTAAATCTAAATCAACTTATAAAAAAATGAAAAAGATCTTATTAACCGTCACCTTACTTGCAGGCTTAAGCGTTGCCTGCTTTGCACAATGCGATAAAACCGTAGTGCTTAACTCATCAAAAACAGATCATATTAATCCTTCAGGCGCTGTTGTACGTACCGAAACCGAGGACGTAATAATTGAAATAAGCAAAGCCGAAGTTAATGTTACTGTAAATGGCGATCCTAAAATAAAAGCCATAATTAAATCAAATACCTGCAACTGGAAAGTGCCTTTTAAAGAAGGGGCAACTGTTATTCACGGCGTAGCACAACGCGATGGCAGAGACATGCCGGTAACGCTAACCCTTGAAGGAAAGGACGGAAAGGTTTCCCTTATATTCCAGATGGATGAAATGCCTGACGACAGGGTAAAAGTTGGGATTGATAAGTTTATAGAAAAGACCTAATCGTTATAAAACATAAAAAATCATGAATCAATATATCAAAAAAACGTTTCTAACCATTGCTTTGCTGGCAATTTTAAGCGCTGTAAGCTTTGCACAATGCGATAAAAAAGTTGTGTTTACATCGTCAAAAACAGAACATTTAGACGCCTCCGGCACTGTAACCAAAACTGTTGATGAGTCGGCAATGGTTGAAATAAGTAAAACCAGGGTTGATATCACCATAAATGACAACCATGAATGGGGCGGCACCATAAATGCCAATACATGCGACTGGAAAGTGCCCTACAAAGAAGGGAAAACCGTTGTTAAAGCTTTATTGACTAACAATAACGGGCAGGACAAAAATATAACCATAACGATTGAAGGCAAGGATGGCAAGGTTACCCTTTTATTTGAGATGGAAGGTATGCCGGATAATCGGATCAGGGTATCCTCAGATAAATTTGAAGAAAAGGCCTGACAGTACATTTAAAATCATGCAAAACTTACGAAGTCTTAAAGACTTCGTAAGTTTTGCTATCTTCGATAACTATTACTGTTTATACAGTTTAGCCTTGAATTTTCCCTCGGTAACAACGCCATTAACATTATTTACGTTTGTACCGCTGAACTCAAATGTGCCTGAAACTGTTTCATTATTAAATTCAGTTATAACAACCTTGCCCGTTGAACCTATGTAGGTATATTGAAAATCGGGCTTCAGAGAGTAGGTCGCTAAAACTTCGCCCTGGGCTACATCAAAGGTCCCTACTTTAACATTCTCAATCAATATTGATAAGCCTTCAACACCAAATTTTCCTATTATTTGAAGGGAATGTTCACTTGTAATATAATCGGTTACAGGTGCCGACGAACTTCTTGCAGTGCCATTAATTTTTAATGAAATGTTAATTGCACTTGTTGACGAGCTATCGCTTTTTTTGCAGGAATTAAACGTGAGGGTACAAAGAATAAGAAGAAATAATGCTGGTATAATTTTTTTCATGTTAAAGATTTAGAGGGTGCAAGGTAGCGAAACTTTTACTGTGCGCTTAACTAAATCTGCCTGTAATAAATATTTATTATTTCGGGGGAACCACCTCGCCTTTTTCATTCAAAGTTTCAATAACCGGTTGGTTTTGTTTGTTTATATAGATGTTCAGCCTCGGCTTTCCGTTTGCATCATTTAAAAACAACCCTACATCGCCTTTTATATTTTTACCTACAAAAAGCCGTTGCCGGGTATTTCCTGCTGCTTTTAGCCTTTTAATACCATTGTTAAAAGCACTGGTGTCTTTAAGGCTCTTTAATGAATCGTAATAAGCCAGCTGTTTTGATAATGTGAACTCATCTTTCCTGTCCCACATGTTTAGCCCGTAGCTCCGCGCAATATTGCCGTGATCTTTATCCTGCTGGTATTGCAGCTGCATTATCTGATCGTTTTTATACTGATCGAATGAATAGGTCATGCTGGCGCTGTTTTTATCGCCGTCATAAACCAGGCCGCCGTCCTCATCGCCTTCATCATTAAAAAATATCATCCCGGCCGGGCGCTCGCGTGTGGGCAGGTCCTTATCATCCATCCTGCCCGGGTGCTGCCTTTCCTTATTGCTGATAACCATTCGCAGCTTGCCTGTTTTTTCAACAATATTGATGCGTTCGGCCGTTATTTCTTTATAGTGCCCGCTATTTAAATTTAACACATAAACTATTAATGCCAGCACTACCAATGTTAATACTGCAGCGTAGACCTTTAATATTTTAACCTGTTTTGTTAATTGTTCCATGGGGTATGTTTTATAACTTTTCTGTAAACGTTAAGAATAAGGCTGCAATATGAATTCGTAGAGACGCGATGCATCGCGTCTTTGGCCACATTGCCCAACCAAAATGCAAATTTGTTGATCTGTATGGTTTTAGACGCGAAGCATCGCGTATCCACAGGTGATCTCCAAAAAACTATTTTAGGCGTCTAATGCAAAATCTTAAACACCAGTTCTTTCATCAATCCGCCATGGTCTGTATTTGAATCAACACCTTTACTTTTCAGGTCATATTCACGCAGGTAGCTGATGATCTGCATAGTTTTGCCATAGTTATAGCTGCGGGCGGCCTGCTCATAATCCTTTATAAAATACGGACTGACCCCCAGCTCCCGGGCAAGGTTTTGCGGCGACTTATCCTTTACATAATGGTAAGTAAGCACCTTGCTGAAAAAGTTATTCAAATTGCCCAAAACAAGCACAATCGGGTTTGCCTTCGGGTTGGCTTCAAAATAATTAATGATCTGGTTAGCCTTTAAAGCATCCTTTTTACCAAGCGCTGCCTGCAGCTCAAACACATTATATTCTTTGCTGATGCCAATATTATCATGAATATGCTTCAATGTAATTTCGTGGCCGGCCTGTACATTCAGCATCAGCTTTTCAAGCTCGTTACTGATCTTTGAAAGATCATTACCCAAATATTCAGCCAGCATAAGGGAAGCCTGCTGATTGATCTTATAACCTTTTTCAGCTATAAAACCTTCAATCCACGCAGGGATCTTACTATCATACAAAGCCGCCGATTCAAAAATGAGCCCATTCTTTTCAATGGCCTTATATGTTTTTAAGATCCCTGCG
>Ga0193702_1000268_pt1 | contig 20948 bp, 18 predicted proteins | sample U3a1metaG_FD_143060 | JGI IMG/M metagenome (GOLD analysis project Ga0193702, IMG submission 143060) | Soil microbial communities from a riparian zone of the East river system, Colorado, United States - U3a1 | ecosystem: Environmental > Terrestrial > Soil > Riparian zone | place: USA: East River... | reverse complement strand
GACAGGGACAAGATCCTTGAGTTTGATTACTTTTTTATCCGCAAGGTAATGTTCATGAAATATTCGCAGGGCTTTATTATTTTGCCGGGCGGTTTCGGAACTATGGATGAATCATTTGAAGCAATTACACTTATCCAAACCGGGAAAATAGCCCGTTTCCCCATTGTATTTGTTGGGATTGACTATTGGAAAGGACTTTTTAACTGGGTGGAAGAGAAAATGCTTGAGCAGGAGCACAATATCCATCCGGATGACCTGATGCTTTACCGCCTGGTTGATACTGCCGAAGAAGCAGCGGAACACATTTTTCGTTTTTACGAGAAATATGTGCTTAAACCGAACTTTTAATCTCATTATTAAGGTAGCATCTTTTAATTATAATTATTTATTTTGCGGCTATGCACAAACCCAAAAAGCAGGCAGCGCTAGGATTTATATTTGCTACACTATTAATTGATGTTATCGGGCTGGGTATTATTATCCCGGTTATCCCTAAACTTATCGAGCATTTAATTCATGGCGATGTAAGTGATGCTTCATGGTATGGCGGCTGGCTTACTGCCGCATATGCAGGCATGCAATTTCTGTTTGCGCCGGTTATAGGTAACCTTAGCGATAAATTTGGCCGCAGGCCGGTATTGCTTTGCTCTCTTTTAGGGTTTAGTGTCGATTACCTGTTTTCTGCTTTTGCGCCTACTATTGCATGGCTGTTTGTAGGCCGCATTGTAGCCGGGATAACCGGCGCCAGCTTTACTACAGCATCTGCTTATATTGCAGATATCAGCGAACCTGAAAAACGGGCGGCCAATTTCGGGTTGGTTGGCGTAGCATTCGGACTGGGGTTTATTATAGGCCCGGCACTTGGGGGCATCCTCGGAAAATATGATGTTCATTATCCATTTATCGCCGCCGCTGCTTTGGCATTGCTTAACGCTATTTATGGTTATTTTATATTACCCGAATCACTGGCGGTAGAGAACCGGAGGTCGTTTGATATTAAAAGGGCAAACCCTTTTGGTTCAGTGATGCAGTTAAAAAAATATAAATCTGTAATTGGACTGGCGCTGTCTTTATTCCTGATCTATTTTGCAGCACAGGCCGTACAAAGTGTGTGGACCTATTATACCATTAAAAAATTTAGCTGGAATGAAGATATGGTGGGTTACTCGCTCGCCTTTGTGGGCCTGATGGTGGCCGCTGTACAAGGGGGGCTGATCCGGATCATATTACCAAAGATTGGGACTGAAAGAAGTATTTGGATTGGCCTGCTTTTGTATGCTTTAGGCCTTGCACTTTTTGCTTTTGCAATTAAGGGCTGGATGATGTTTGCCATACTGGTTCCCTATTGCTTAGGGGGAATTGCCGGACCGGCCATACAAGGATATATGAGCAACAGCGTACCTGCAAATGAACAGGGCGAACTGCAGGGTGGCCTTACCAGTTTAATCAGTATCAGCTCTATATTCGGCCCATTGCTAATGACAGAGTCTTTTTATTATTTTACAAAGCCAAACCGGTTTTTTCAATTCCCCGGGGCTCCATTTGCAATTGGTGCTATCCTGATGCTTTTAAGTGCTATATTGGCTGTAAGGAGTTTTCGTATTAGAGATCGGAGGCTAGAGACTAGTGATTAGGGGGAGAAAATCATAAACATTTAATTACTTCATCATGTTTTTAACCAATCTGATCTCCAGCCTCTAATCACTAACTTTATTTTATGATGATAAAAACCTTTTACATCTCTCTGACCTTTTCACTTTGAAATAATCAACATGGCGAAACCCAAACACAGTGCAGCGCTCGGATTTATATTTGTTACCATTTTTATTGATGTATTGGGTTTGGGCATAATAATTCCCGTACTGCCTAAATTGCTGCAAACGCTCGGGCATATCAATGTAAACGAAGCCTCTGAATATATCGGGTGGTTAACATTTGTTTATGCAACCATGCAATTAATATTTGCAAGCATAATGGGTAACCTGAGCGACCGGTATGGTCGCCGGCCTATATTATTGATCTCCTTATTCGGATTTGGACTTGACTATGTTGTAATGGCATTTGCACCATCAATAGCATGGCTGTTTGCCGGCCGTATTATAGCCGGCATTTGCGGGGCAAGTACCTCAACAGCTACTGCCTACATTGCCGACATTAGCACAGGTAATAAAAGGGCCGCTAACTTTGGCCTGGTGGGTGCTGCCTCAGCCATTGGGCTAATATTCGGAATTGCGTTAGGCGCCTTCCTTTTTGTTATAAATATCCGGCTGCCCTTTATGGCGGCGGGGGCATTCGCATTTGGCAACGCGCTTTATGGTTTTTTTGTGTTGCCCGAATCGTTAGCGCCTGAAAATCGCCGGAAATTTGAATGGAGCCGTGCTAATCCGCTTTTATCTTTATTGAGGATCTATAAAAAACAACCTGCCCTTGCCAGTTTATTGGCAGCTACAGCAATAGTGTACGTTGCTCAAAAAGCCGTGGAGTATCTGTTGTCGACGTTTATCTATGAAAAATTTAACTGGACACCCGCAAGTGTTGGTTATTTAGGGCTTTTTATCGGGTTAGTTTTATTTGCTATACAGGCAGGCCTTATAAGATATACCGTGCCTAAATTCGGACAACAAAAAAATATTATTGCCGGTTTAATATTTTATGCCGTTGGCTTGTTGCTGATAGCTATTATAGGCAAAGGTTGGATGCTTTATTTATGTATGATCCCGTATTGCCTGGGAGGTTTATCCGGCCCGGCTTTGCAGGGCCTTGCGTCAGAAAAAGTAGCAAAAAACGAACAAGGCGAATTGCAGGGCGCCTTCGCCATTTTAAACAGTATAAGCCTTATAATAGGGCCGCTATTGTTGAGCTATGTGTTTTTCTTCTTTACAAAAAAGAATTCAAGCGTTTACTTTCCGGGAGCGCCTTACCTGCTTGCCGCGGTTTTAATGCTGATCAGCACCTTTATGGCTATAAGAAGTTTTAAAAAAAAGCCTCGTGTTAAGTCAGCAGTCTTAAGTCGCAAGTCTTAAGTCAAATATTGTCTTGTTCTGACTTCGAACTCCAGACTTTCGACTTAAGACTAAGCGTCAATTCAGGCGTGACACGACACTAGTGCAACCCGCTAACGCCGCCTGATATAACAAATTTCATCATGTCTGCTGCGCTCTTGTCAATTGGTTTTACCTTGTCGGCAGATACGATGACTACCTGGCCGGCAAATGAGTAGGAGTAAGGGAAGTAAACCGCAACATCTCCGGGCAGGTTCAATACGGTGAGGTCTTTTTGTACTATAAAACCTATTTTTTTTAAGCCGAACTCATTAACTTCAACCAAAACCGGTTCGTTAAATTTCTTTTCTTCGCCAACAAAGGCTTCTGTCAGGTCTTTTATTGATGAATATAAAAACTTTAAAAGCGGCAAGCGGTTGAGCCAGCGGTAAAACCAGCGCTTTATAGGGTCGGTTACCACGTTGGTTACCAATATGCCCGCAATTAAAATTATAATCAGCACGTTTAAAATACCCAGACCAGGAATATATACAGGTTTACCGGTTTTAGGGTCGGTCCAAAGCATGCCGCTTAAATTCAGAGCATCATCTATACTTTTTACAGCCCAAAATATCAAAAAGAAAGCTGCTCCGAGCGGAACTACAATCAATAATCCTTTAATAAAATACCTTAAAAGCGCTCTTGCTACCTGCTTCATTTCAACTCCAATTTCTACTCGTAAAAGTACACCCTTTTTACCCGTTGCGATACATTTGTTAATATTTCGTAAGGGATGGTGCCAATTTGGGTTGCCAGTTCATTAATGCGCTGCTGCTCATTAAATATGATCACCTCGTCGCCTTCGCGGGCGTCAATGCCGGTAACATCAATCATGCACATATCCATGGTTATATTTCCAACGGTAGGTACCAATTGCCCTTTTACCAGCATTTTGCCAACACCGTTGCCAAAAGCACGCAAATAGCCATCGGCATAGCCAATGCGTACGGTTGCTATCTTCCCGTCCTTTGCCAGGCTGCCGCTGCGGCTATAGCTGATGGTTTCGCCGGCTTTTACTTTTTTTACCTGTGCTATGCTGGTTTTTAAGCTGGCTATAGGCTGTAAACCGGTATCGGGCGTAATCATCCCCATGTCAATACCGTACAGGCCAATGCCAAGCCTTACCATATCATAATGGGCGCCGGGCCAGCGGATTATGCCCGATGTGTTGCTGATATGCTTGATCACTTTATAACCCAACGTTTTTTCTATTAGTTTATAAGCCTTTTCAAAACTGCTGATCTGTTTTTTTGTAAACTCATCATGCTTTTTTTCGTCACTGGCAACCAGGTGCGAAAATACCGACTGTACCCGCACGTACCTGTTTTCTTCCAGCATATCGCACAGGGTTTCCACATCTACGTTTTCAAAGCCCAGGCGGTGCATCCCTGTATCGATTTTCAGGTGGATAGGGTAGTTCAATACATTCTTTTCGCGCGCGTATTTTATGTATTCGTCAAACAAGCCAAAGCTGTAAATAACGGGTTCCAGCTCAAATTCAGTCAGCTTGTCAAATGCTGATGCCTCCGGGTTAAGGATCATTATCGGCAGGCTTATCCCGGTATTGCGTAGAGCCACGCCTTCGTCAATATAAGCCACTGCCAGGTAATCAACCTTGTTGTATTGTAAGATGTTGGCTACTTCAAATGTGCCGCTGCCGTACGAAAATGCTTTAACCATTGCCATAACTTTTACGCCGGGCTTTAATTTCGATCGGTAAAAATTCAGGTTATTCAATAAAGCATTCAGGTTGATCTCCAGTATGGTTTCATGGGCCTTTTGTACCAGTACGCGGCTGATCCGTTCAAACTCAAAACTGCGCGACCCTTTTATCAGGATGGTTTCTTCCTTAAAAGTCAATGCCCGAAAGTGCTGCAGCATAGTTGCCGTATCCGGGTAAAAGTGTTTTTCAGGTACGTCAAAATAATCCTGGTGACTTAACAATGCATCGCCCACACCAATAAATTTGTCCACCTTTTTTATCTTTATCAGATCGGCAACCTGCCTGTACAATACATCGGCCTGTAAGCCTGATTGGTAGATATCTGACAGGATCAACGTTTTTTTATGATGCTGGTTTTGCTGGGTTAAAAAGTTCAGGGCAATCTCTAACGATTGCAGGTCGGAATTATAAGAATCATCAATAACCGAACAATCATTTATGCCGGTTTTTAGCTCGAGCCGCATACTTACGGCGTTTAAATACTCAATTCGTTTATCGGCCTCAACAGCAGTATAGCCCATGGCCAGCATGGTGGCCCAGCAAACTATAGCGTTTTCAACTGAAGCCTCGTCTAAAAAAGGGATCAGGCACTCAATCTCTTTGTCTTTATATTTTGCCCTTAAATAATAGTTCTTCTTGATCACCGTTTCGCTGAAAACATACAGATCAGCCTGTTTAAACTTAGTGCTCCAGGTAAAACGGTTTTTAACCGGGATCTTACCTTTAAAATCAAGCAACTGGTCATAGTTATGGATCAGCAGGCGGCAATTTTTAAAGAGCCTCAACTTCTCCAGTACTTTCTGGTTGCGGCTTTCAAAGCCTTCATCATGTGCAGGGCCAATATGGGTTAAGATCCCCACAGAAGGCTTTATAATAGCCTCCAGTTTGTCAATTTCACCTACAGTAGAGATGCCGGCCTCAAAGATCCCGAGGTCGTTCTTTTCGTTGATCTGCCATACCGAAAGCGGTACGCCAATTTGTGAATTGTAGCTTTTGGGGTTTCGCACGATGTTTTTATCAGGCGAGAGCAATTGGTACAGCCATTCTTTTACAATGGTTTTACCGTTGCTGCCGGTAATGCCTATCACGTCGAGGTTAAAACGGCTGCGGTGGTACGCTGCCAGCGTTTGTAAAGCAGCAAGCACATCGTCCACCATTAAAAAATTAGCTTCGGGGGCTTTTATTTCGTTTCCCTGCCTCACTACAAAATTGCGGACGCCGCCCGCATAGGCCTCGGCAATAAACTCGTGACCATTCCGCCTGCCGCTCAGGGCAAAGAACAAAGCACCCGCGGGATTGCTGATCCGGCGGCTATCAGTTAATAAGGTGTTGACATTGCATTCTTTAACAATAGTTCCGCCTGCGTTAATTATCTGTTTGATCTCCGAAATGGTGTATTGATTACTGAGCATGGTACGAATTTGCTTATATTTCTGTAGATAGAAGAATTTTTAACGATTTTTGACATTAAGTGGAGAGCCAAAAAACAAATAAAATAACGGACGAAAAAGTTGCCCTGGCAAAGGCCGAACATTATTGCGCCTACCAGGAACGCTCACAGCAGGAGGTACGCAACAAACTTTATGAGTGGGGGCTGTGGGAAGCAGCGGTAGAAAATATTATTATATTACTAATAGAAGGGCGCTTTTTAAACGAGGAACGCTTTGCAAAAGCTTATGTACAGGGCAAGTTTAAACAAAAAGGGTGGGGGAAGATCAAGATAAAACAGGGGCTTAAATTAAAAAGGGTGCCCGATGTTTTGATAAAAAAGGCGCTGCTCACCATAAACGCTGACGACTATTTGAAGACGCTTGAAAGGCTTTTGGAGAAAAAAGACAAAACAATAACCGAAAAAGATGCCCGGAAACGCCAATATAAACTGCAGCAGTACGCTTTTAGCCGCGGATATGAGAGCGATCTGGTTTTAGATGTTTTGAAAGCCAGCGACTTATAAATTAAATGAAAAAAAAGTAATTTTTATCTTGCAGGATATTCATTTCTGCCTATATTTGCACTCCGCAAAACAGGAAAGATGTTCAGCAAGTGAAGATCAGGTTTACGGAGAATAAAAAATGCGAAAGTAGCTCAGTTGGTAGAGCACGACCTTGCCAAGGTCGGGGTCGCGAGTTCGAATCTCGTCTTTCGCTCAAATCCCTTTCACAAGAAGGGATTTATTGTTAAAAGGTTAGTTATTGGCAAGCAATGATTATCTTTGACAAGCCCGGGTCGGTTCGACCCCGGCTCTGGGTACAAAGCCCAATACCATGCTCAGATGGTGGAACTGGTAGACACGCAGGACTTAAAATCCTGTTCCCGTAAACGGAGTGCGGGTTCGATTCCCGCTCTGAGTACTTAGAAATGAATCGACACGAAGCCTGATAGAAATATCGGGCTTTGTTGTTTAAGGTTCGAGCCCCGGCATTTACCCAAATGTAGCTGGCTATAAAGTAGCCAGCTACATTTATATTTCTTACACACTAAAACTTACGGGATACGGGATTTTAGCAGCATTTATTATACTTTGTTTTTATTTGCCCGATAATATTTAAAAGTGATTTCGATCATTTTTTTAGATCCGATGTCCGTTTCGTGAAAATAAGATACAGTTTAGTTTATAATGTGAATTTCTTGTAATTTCTTTCTATATAAATAATCGGTTATTTTAAAGATCGCGTAATTTTTATCACGTGTATCCTTTTCAAAAAACTGAGCATTCGTCATTTTGTCAATATTTTGCCCAATCTGTATTGAATTGGTTGAAAATTCTAATCCATCATAATTAATGTGCCATGGCGTATATAAATAATTGGGCTTATCGTCCGCGTTTTGTACTACCAACTTCTTTCCGTCGCTGAAAGTTATAATAAGCTGCCTCCAGTTAGTTGTAGTGCTCCAGTTGCCATAACTTTGCCAAAATGCATTGTTGATGTTGTCTTGGCTAACATAGGATAGACTATCTGCTGCTGATCTATAAAAATTAAAATCGGTGTTTTCACCCGGAAAGGTATATAGATTTTCAAAATCAAAATGGTCGATCCCTGACTTTTTTATTTTTTGTTCCTGATTCTCAATAAATGTTTTGAAATCTTTTATATCCTGAGCGGAAATATTCAGGTCTGATAATGAAATTTTTAAAGATCTGGAATTTTCAATGGCATCAACCATCTTTTGAATGACATCTTCGTTAATTTCTTGCATTGCTCCAGAAAGATAGCCAGGAGATGATAATTGAGTGTTTAAAACAAATTTATTCCCATTTTTGAAATATAATCGCCTCGAATCGGATGCATTAAAACAACCCCGGCTGCCATTTTCAAACATAATATCTGTTACGGCTTTATCAGCAATGAAATTGGTGGATAATATAAATTCATTAATTGACCTGGAATCATAATTTACAGAAAAAAACTTATTTGCGCTGGCATCTAATATGAGCAACTTATTTTGAAATATTGTAGCATTTGCGATTGGGAAATCCAAAGTCATAAATCTGAACCACTTGTTTTTTGTTTTGTCAAAGCATAAGATGTCCCTTTTATTGAATCCAAATTCCCTATTGTCCAAAATCAACCTCGTTTCCGGCGCAGCGAGTTCAATATCATTCGTCAGTAGTGGTGAGGAGGAAAATTCTTTAATGTTTACCTTGTAGATATATTCTGATGTCAATGCAAAAAGCTTATTATTCCTCACGCTGATTGCCATTGGGGCCGTTTCCAACTTCTTTTCAGATTGCCATGTTTTAATGAAATCTGAATTATAATGGCTAATGCTCAAATCATTGTTGATTGTATACAGTTCATCATTTTCTGTTACTTCGAAATTGATCACACCAGGCAGATATGTCCAATTAACAGAATCAGACTTTGTAATAAATACTCTGCCTTGCTGATTAACAATATAATGGTTCCCGAATATTCTTATCTTTTCTATCTCTAGTCTGTCGGCTTTTGATATAGATAGATACTTTTTTTGGCTCAACGGAGTGGATATTTTTTTCCAACTTTTACAATTGTCATCCGTTTTATAGATAACATTCCAAGTAGAGCCAAATAATCCAGTAGTTTCATTCTTCGAAAAAAAAACTGTTGTAAACCTCAGGTTTCCCATCGCTTCTACTTTGCCGAATGTTGTCCACGTTTTGCCTTTGTCTGTAGTGTAGTAAATAAGTTGAGAGCTGCCGCTCATCCAAGCTTTTCCGTTATTATTGATATACGCGGCATCTAACCAACTGCTTTTCCCAAATATTATTTTTTGCCAGGTCTTGCAATGATCTCCAGACCAATACACAAAATTTTCTTTTCCGTCATCTTGGATAAATCCCGAGATCATAGCTGTGTCTTTAGAAAAGAAATTTATTCTCTCAAAGGTATTTCCTATACTGGAATTATAAGGATCAATAGACCCGAAAGGCCCAAGGTGCCAAAGATCCCCAACCTGTTTAGTATAATATATATTGCCCGCTTTTGTTGCTACCCAAACTTCTTCATTAGGTGAAATACCAAGTTGAGATACAGCCCCGATATTGAAAGCCTTGCCGAGAATTCACTTTGACCGAAAACTACAAATGGAAAAAATAAAAAAATGAATAAATGGAATACCCGCCTGTCCAAGCATTTTGCTTGGACACATAATAATTTAAGCGTCTCGCTTAAATTAAAAATCGGGAGCTATTATTTCATATGGAGTGCCAATCAGATGTCATTAAAAGCCGTTTATTATTTTAAGCGAGACGCTTAAAATATTAGTATTCAAGCAAAATGCTTGAACGGGCGGGTATGAAAATATCGGGCTTTGTTGTTTAAGGTTCGAGTCCCATCATTTACCCTTCACGGGGCAAGATAGTAAAATCCATATTGACCAGATCAACGAAGCGTTCACCCCGCGTCGGGCGCTAACCGTAGGTAAGTTCGGTGCTTTGTCCGACCTCGATAATATAGCCGTCCGGATCGCGGATGTAGCAGCGGATCTCGCCATACTTGGGGATCGGCTCCGTGATGAACTCAGCTCCGCGACTTTTCCATAATTTGTAACACGCTTGAATATCTGCAACGCGGATATTCATAAAGCTGTTGATCTTATCCGGGTTGGGGACACTGAGTGTTACGGTCGGCTTGTCGGGTGTCGGCCCGCCGCCAACGTTGACAATGAGCCAGGTATTCGCGATTTGAATATATGCAGGTGCGCCGTCGCTATTGCCCCTGCTCAGGATGCGGCCGTCGAAAACCGTTTCGTAGTAACGGGCCGATCGTTCGATGTTGGCGACGGTGAGAAAATGTGCAATGCTGATCCCCTCGCGCGGGGGCATCTCATAGCTCTTTTGTTCGATTTGTACGGCGTCATTCGCTGATTCTTTCGTATTCATAATGATGCTAATTTGTTGTTTTAGATTTAACTAAAATCCCGAGGAAGTTGTTGCGTGAAAATGCAGGTTCTGGCAAAGTTATGACACTACTTATGGTAAGCTCGCCGGTTTTTCCCCTTGGTCTTAGATGCAATGGACCGCACTATTTTAGAGCGATGATTTTCAATAGGTAAACAAGACAAAAGAAGAGCAGGAGCGGCTTTTATCTGACAACGTTTGTGAAATTGGTCCCCTCTCCGCCTGTCCAAGCATTTTGCTTGGACACATAATAATTTAAGTGTGTCGCTTAAATTAAAAATCGGGAGCTGTTATTTCATATGCAGCGCCAATCAAATGTCATTAAAAGCCGTTTATTATTTTAAGCGATACGCTTAAATTATTAGCATTCAGACAAAATGCTTGAACTGGCGGGTAGAGTCTAAAGTTAACATAGTTATCTACGAGCCGGAACAAATGATTCTTCAATTTCTAAAACAGCTTTTATATCTTGCCCAAATTGATATTAATTTATCTGTAGCTCTATTGATCTTTTAGCTTTTCTTTTTGTTGTTTTCATTTTTAATCATCTTATATTTATATCACACATAATAGCATTCAATGATAAAAATTGAACTTAAGCCATTAAGCGGGATTAGTATTGAGGGTGTCGGAGAAGTTCTTTTGGGGCAATCAAGACAAGATGTTGAAAAACTTTTGGGGAGACCGCCGAAACCGTATAATACGTATAGTGATAACAGTGCCTTATATGACTATTATGAATTTAGGCTTGACTTTGATGCGTTTAATAAAGTAGCGTATATTGAATTTATATACGGCCCGTTTCCCCAAAGGACTGAATTATCTATTTTAAATGTAAATCCATTTACCGTTGGTGCAGAAAAACTGGTCGAAATTCTAAGCGAGAATAATAACGGGAAAGTTGATCTTTCAGAAGCAGAATCTTCATATGCATTTTTAAATAGTTCTGTTGGAGTTTGGAGGCAATACTCTCAAAAAGATGTCGAAGAAAGTATTGCAAAACTAAAGTTGAGCGCCGAATATGAGCTTAACAAATCTTCATTTGACGACGACCTTGAAAACTCTAAAAATTTTTGGACAATTGGAATTGGTGTAGCCGATTATTATAGATGAAAAATTTCTTCCGCCTCTCCTAGCATTTTGCTTGGATACATAATAATTTAAGCGCTTAAATTGCTGGCATTCAAGCAAAATGCTTGAACGGACGGGGCAGACAAGCATAACAGCCCGTAAACACAGTCTGCGGGCAGCGGGGGAAAGCCCCCGAATATTCGAGTACTTTTTTTATGCAGCAAGATTTACTAATTTAGGGGCATACCAAAGATGCTTGTCATTTTCTTTGTTGTATGACCATGAAAAAAACTTTATTCGTCCTGTTTATATTTTTTGCCTTCGCCAAACCTGTTTTGGCCCAGTTAATTAATGTCGACAGTATAGTTAAAGTGGTTGCTTCCCGCAATAAGCACGGCGTAAACGGGCTTACTTTAAACAAAGACAGTTTATACAGGCGCCTGCCGTTTACCAGGGCGGGTGCACAACGGGTAAAATTGATAAACGATCTGTATTACTACGGGGTGTATCCTGATATTAAACAGGAGATCGACATGGGCTACAAGATCCTGGCATGGGCGAAAGCTAATCACGACCTTATTGCCGAGGCTGTTATTTGCGCTGAACAAGCAACGACCATGGCGTCAAACGGGGATGAGGCAGCTGCTTTGCAATTGGGAGCAGAAGCTATGGCAGCTGCAAAAGCGGCTCACGATAACCAGGCCCTGGGAATTGTATACCATAATATATATCAAAGCACTTTTACAAAGCCCGGCATCAAATCGCTTCAAGCCAGGGATAATGTTTTGCAAAGCCTTAAATTTGCCCGCGCTGCTAATGATACCTTAACTATTTGCTGGGGCTATGAGGATTTGTTTGTTTATTACTTTAATATAAAAAAAACCGACTCGGCTGCCTTTTACGTTCGTAAGTCACTGGATTGGGCTATCAAGGCAAACCGGTTATATGATATTTGCTTTAACATTGATCAGCTGGGCGACTACACACTAATAAACGGGCGCACGGATGAACGGCTGAAGCTGCGTTATTTAAGGGGAGCATTGGCACTTTCGCAATCTACCAATGATGTTACATCCATTTATATCACGAACGGAGCGTTAGCTAACTTTTACCTTAATAAAAATATCGACAGCGCGCTGTTTTATGCCTATAAGGCTTACCATGTTGGCAGGCGCATAAGTATTCAGAATGAGGCCCCTTTTGTTAATGTGATAGCGAAAGCATATACTCAAAAGCGCAATATCGACAGTGCAGTTAAGTATATAAAGCTATACGATACGCTGAACATGCAATTATATAATAATGAAAGCATGGTACGCGCCCAGGCCATTACATTCACAGAAAAACAAAAAGCGCAACAGGCCGAAGCGGACAAAACGGCATTGAAAAATTCCCGGCAGCGATGGATATTGGCTATCGTGATCGTGTTTCTGTTGGTCATCGCCCTTATATTTTGGCGGAATAACCGGCTAAGCCGCAAAGCTAATGCGCTGTTGGCCCAGCAAAAGCTGCAAACCGAGCTTACGCTGGCCGATTTAAGATCAACCCAGCAGCAGCTGATCCAGGCGGAAAAAATGGCCTCGCTTGGCGAACTCACTGCAGGGATAGCGCATGAGATACAGAACCCGTTGAATTTTGTAAATAATTTCTCGGAAGTGAACCAGGAAATGCTGGAGGAACTGAAAGATGAAAGTGAAAAGCCGAAAGCTGAATGGGACGAAAAATTGCTTGTAGAATTGATAAACGACCTGATTGAAAATGAGCAGAAAATAAACCAGCATGGCAAACGCGCAGACGGCATTGTAAAAGGCATGCTGGAGCATAGTCGCGCTTCAACCGGCCAAAAGCAACCCGCAGACCTCAATAAACTGGTTGAGGAATACCTTCGGCTGGCTTATAATGGACTGCGGGCGAAAGACAAAAATTTTAATGCCGAACTGGTAACCATCTTTGACGAAAACCTGGCGCCGGTTAATATCATACCGCAGGATATCGGCCGGGTGTTGCTTAACCTGTTTAATAATGCGTTTTATGCTGTTCAGCAAAAGCAAAAGATAGCCGGACCTGACTATAGGCCTACTATTGAGGTGACTACATCCCATAGGGACAAGGAATTAAGGATAAGCGTACGGGATAATGGTACAGGTATTCCGGATGGAATAAAAGAGAAGATAATGCAGCCATTTTTTACAACCAAGCCTACGGGCCAGGGCACCGGGCTGGGATTGTCGCTGAGTTACGATATTATTGTGAAAGAGCATGGCGGGCAGTTAATAGTAACCAGCAAAGAAGGGGAATTTAGTCAGTTCGAAATTTCGATACCCGTATGATCTGGTTCGAAAAGCGTCCATCGGGACGTACAAAGCCCTGATACATGTCCATATCAGGGCTTTGTGTTTTTGATAATGCGGTGATGATCTGCTGTTCAGTTCAGCCTTCGCCAAAAGCTTAGCTTTTCAGCGCCCCAACGTATCGGTAAGTGTTTAACAGCACTCCTGTGGGCGTGGTTTTCGAATCGACAAAAGCAAGTTCGCGGGCGTCAACAATGTCTGAAAGCATGCGTTTACCCCGGCCCAATAATACCGGGTACACAATTAGCACAACCTCATCTACCAGTCCCTCGGCGAACAACACAGATGTCAGCGTAGAACTTCCAGCTACGATGAGGTCAGGGCCGTCTGTCGATTTGAGATCGCGAATGCCAGCTATGAGATCCTCGCCAAGGGCCTTAACCGGCCCCCATTCCAGGCTGTCGGGGCTGTGGGTTGCGATGTATTTTGTTGCAGCGTTTATGCCGTTCGCCATCGGAAAGTTTCCGGCTGTGGGCCAAAAGCCGGCAAAGATATCATAGGTGTGGCGACCAAGCAGCAGGTCGAAGTTCGTGCCGTAGGTTTCGAGCAGCATTGCCGCCCCGGCAGGGGTTCTATAAGGTGTGGTCCAGGCGCCATAGGCGTAGTCTCCGTCGTGTTCTATCACGCCATCCAGCGAGATATGTTCGGCTATTTTGATCTTTCTCATTTTGTTTGCTATTAGTATAATGTTTGATCAAAGTTAAAACGAACGAGGCAGACAGGTGAGCGGCAATCGTGACAATATAAGGGTGTTTTGTGACCGTTTGGATTTGGCCAAAGTCCTGCTGTCCGTAGTTGAAAACTACAGACAGCGGCGGCTATACTAGCGTATAGTAATACTGGGATCCAAATAAAAACATCCGATTAAATCTTTCGGTTGTCCATTACCATCTTTGGTATATATACCAAATAAAAGCAGGAGCGTGGTCATCCCGCGTCGTTGTAGTTGTAATTCAATTGAATTTCCCTTAGTCTCCGGCTCACTAAATATTTGATCCCCGGAATAATATTGGATACCATAAATACTTGCAGTATAAGGAGAGTTATCAGGTGTTGTTGCAAAGCTAAACGAAATTACATCACCCCAATCCGAATTAAGGTCCAGATCCGGGCCCTCCTGTTTTTTTGCATCTTTACCGGAACCGATGGCGGTGATAGATACATCATGCCGGTCTATTCCTGTTGGGTACCTTTTATCTGTACTTGGGTGTTGATAGTTGTTTTTGATCTTCTCAGGGTCAACTTTGATTGAAACAGTAATTAGGGTAGAGCCTTTTGTTGTTAAATCCATTGTGATAATTTTATTTTCCACCTACTTATAGGCTTTTCGGTTTAAGTTTTGTCATCCTTTTACACTTAGTTTGACACTACTAATTACGGTTAAAAAAATGGGTTCAATGCAAAAAGTTTGTTAATTAATAATTCGGCCAGCAACAAGGGGCCGTTTCCGTGATGCAGTTTTATTGGAGCGGCGGGAAACATCTCGTTTAAACAAAAGATCCAATAGGAGGGATTTAAAATTTCGTGGCGCATGCTCCGTTTTTGCAGTGTTTCTTATAGAGGCCCCTGCGGAGACGGAAATATACAAGGCTAATCAATTGTAAACACGCCGCCGTTTACCGGATAATAATTGGTAAATTGCAGTAATGTTTAATCACCCAAGCCTGCAATTATGAAATTTTACCCCGGTTATATCCTGATCTTTTGTTTTATTCCCTGGTTTTCTTATGCGCAGCTTAAACCACACGTTTTAGTACTTACTGACGCAACGATAATTGATGCCGGGCATCCTGTTCCGGCCATGCATCAAACCGTTGTGATTATGGATGGGCGAATTACCGGGGTTTTTCCGACAGGAACCATGCAGGTTCCTGATTCAGCTGTTGTAATTAGCTTAAAGGGTAAATATCTGCTTCCCGGGTTAATTGATAGTCACGTGCATATGGCTACCGATCCAGGCGGCACTGATAACCGGGCACATACGTTAGAAGTATTAAAGCAAATGCTTTACAGCGGCGTAACAACAGTTCGGGACATGGCTGGCGACGCAAGGATACTGGCCGGACTTGCCCGCGATGCCAACGAAGGTGAAATAGCATCACCAGGAATTTACTATTCTGCATTAATGGCAGGCCCTTCGTTTTTTCGTGACCCGCGAACACATACATCAACTAAAGGCGGTACGCCGGGAAACATGGCTTATATGAAAGCGATAACAGATAGCACCGACCTGCCGTTGGCGGTTGCCGGGGCCAGGGGATGCGGCGCCAGCGGCATTAAATTATACGCGAACCTTTCCGGGGAATTGGCCCGGAAAATTATAGAAGAAGCAAAAAAACAAAACATTCCGGTGTGGTCGCATGCATGGTTGCAGGGTGCAAAGCCTTCCGACCTTGTTAATGCCGGCTGTATTTCTATTTCACATGCACCGTTGCTGATTTATGAGAAGGTTGATAAGGTGCCCGATGTTTGGAAGAAAAACCATCATGATGCTGCTTTTTGGGATAAAGCCGTACCTAAGCTTGATGAATTGTTCAATGAGATGAAACAGCATCACACCATATTTGACGCAACGTTGTTGACTTATAAAAAATGGGCGACAAGTGACACGTCGATGCAGTGGGATTATGAGATTGCCAAACGAATTACCGCCCGCGCTTATAAAGCAGGGGTGGCTATTTGTGCCGGTACTGATGATGATCAGGAACAATTTGTCCAGGACGAAATGCGTGTGCTCATAACCGATGCCTCGCTCAGTCCTTTTGACGCTATTGTGGCGGCGACAAAGAATAGTGCGGCTGCATTACACCTGGACGCTGTAAAGGGAAGCGTAAGCCCCAATATGGATGCAGATTTATTGGTGCTTACACGCAACCCGTTAAGTGATATAGACAATATTAAATCGGTTGACATGGTGATTAAGGGAGGCTGTATTTATCAGAAATAACCGGCATCTGTCGAAGTTTGGCAGTTGAGATGCCATAGTTACACACTACGGGCATAATGGTCCGTTCACATAATCTACAGCATTCTTTTACAAATTAATGTTTACTTTTAATAAATCATTTAATCTCCCACTCCATGAAAAGAAACATATTGACAACGCTGGCTTTGCTGCTTTGCGTTGGCGCAGCATACGCTTATTTTGCCGGGATAGATGGCAAATGGTCTGCAATGCTAAAAGGGCCGGATGGCAATGAATTCCCGATAAGTTATACTTTTAAGACTGATGGAGCGACGCTCACAGGTACGGTGACCTCGTCGATAGGCAGCTTCGATATTTCGGATGGTATAGTGAAAGGCGACAGCCTATGGTTCACGGCTAATATTAATACCATGAAGATAAAAAACAAGGGCAGATATTATGCCGATGGTGACTCGATAAGCCTGCGGGTGAGTACCAGGTTGACGCATACTACATTGAAACGCGCCATGGATAAATAAACCGCTTCCCGAGGCCTTGGGATGACAGGACGCTTGAACCGGCAAAGAACAAAATCACTATTTTTGCATTATATTACAAATTGTACATTATGACATTTATCGAGAAAAATTTAGCCAATAACGAGCGTGTAATTTACCGGGCGAAACTGCATTGGTGGATCTATGGGCGATCTGCCTTTTTATTGCTATTGGGAATAGTTGTATTTGCGCTTTGGGGGACAACTGAAGTTGTTAAAATTATAGGCGGACTGTTAGTTGTGATCAGTTTGATTACATTCATCAATGCATATATCCGCTCCAGCGCTTCTGAATTTGCTGTAACCAACCGCAGGATCATGATGAAGACCGGCGTTACAAATAGAAGATTAATTGAGTTACAACTGAACCGTTCAGACGGCCTGGTGATTGACCAGGGCATTATTGGCCGCATATTTAATTACGGAAGTATCATTATCCGAACCGGGAATTTAGAAGAGATCTTCTCGCCTGTTGCTGATCCGTTTGAATTTAAAAGACAGATCAATAACGCTATTGAGGAATCTTTTGCGCCTTTTAATAATCCAACCGCCGGCGCGAATATGACGGGTAGGGGGCAATAGGGGAATGGGTATTGACGGGTTTTTCCATAAAACGAAATTTAGATAAAAACCCTGCGGATGAACGATAACATATTATTTATTCATGGTGCCGGCGACGGTGGCTATGAAGCAGATATAAAATTAGTTGCTTCTTTGCGAAAAGTTTTGGGAACAGCTTATAAAGTACATGCCCCCGAGATGCCTGCTGATGAAACACCGTTTTTTGGATCGGGATGGCTAGAGAAAATAGACGAAGAGATCTCTTCAACAAAAGGTGCTCTTATTTTGGCAGGTCACTCTCTTGGTGCTTCAATGCTGTTAAAGTATCTATCTGAAAAGAAGATCAAAGAAAATATTTCCGGAATTTTTCTTGTCGCACCGCCATTTTGGACGGGTACTGAAGACTGGAAGGAGCCGCTTAAACTGCAGGAAGATTTTCCTGATAAGTTGCCGAAAGAAATTCCAACTTTTTTCTATCAATGCAAGGACGATGATGTAGTTCCATTTGATCACTTCACGATCTATAAGCAAAATATTCCCTGGGCAGTTTTTCGTGAAATGTCTCATGGGGGCCACCAACTTAATAACGATCTGACCCTGGTTGCCAACGATATTAAATCATTATGAAAATCAAAGGTTATTTAATTAAAGGGCAGGGGGAAAGGCGGAGGCTCCGTCGATTCAAGCTTAGTCAACGTACCTCTTTACTAACGAAACGAGCTACTTTGTCAACGCAAAATTCGTACCCTTAAAGTTATTACTGAATAGATGGTTTGACACCTGTCGCTTTGTAACTTGTCAGCGGGTCACAAGCCAGGAGGCTTGCGACAGCGGGGGGAGGCTGGTAAAAAAAATCTTAATATGGTTAGCCCGCTATTATCGTTGTCCGTTGAATCACTATAGTCGTTCGAGACATATTCTACGAACAGCGGGGTGTACCAGCTATTTAATAATAACTTTCAGCACCAAACTGCCTGTACTGCCTTTGCTTGCCGGTTCATAGAAACGGTATCCATAACTAACGGCAGCGCTGATATACATGTTGTTGCCTGATGCGTCGAACGTTATGCCGGTATAGGTCATGGTGACAAAAGAAAACGTATCGAGAAGGTCGAAAAATTGTGAGGAATATAGTGCTTTATTTACCATAAACATTGGGCCATATGAACAGCACCCTCCGGATGCGTTAGTACCGGTATTGTACCGCGAGCCGGGTAAAAATAAATTGCCGGCTGCATCTACCGCCAGCAATGATGTAAATGGCAAAATCAGCGGCTGTCCCCAGTTATTTCTTTGCAATGGCATTGGCCCAATCGAGCTTACAGCACCGGAGGGGGTGATTTTACGAATGTAAAAAGTATTATTATCGCCGTCATAATCACCATTATTACCGTCGCTTACATAAATATTCCCGTCGGTATCAGTTGCAATATTCTTAAGGGTACCATAGCTTCCAAAAGTCGCTGCGCTACCCTGGCCATCTGTTCTACCGGCTGTGGCGTTACCCGCCAAAACGCTTACCTGCCCCGCCGGCGTAATTTTACGCACGCGATAAACATCCGTGACAAATAAATTACCCGAACCGTCGATAGCCATGCCCGCAGGGGCCGTAAATTGTGCCCCGGCACCCAGTCCGTCGGCGTATCCCGAAACGCCGCTGCCAGCAAAAACACTTACTGCACCGGCGGTTGTTATTTTATATATCTTAAAATCATTTGTACCCACAGCATATACGTTTCCGGCCGCGTCGACAGCTATGCCGCCCAATTTGGTGGTGGTGCTGCCCGCTATAGCCAGGGTGCTTTTATCGCCCGATGGCAATATTTTAAAAACGGTATCTGTTTGTGTGTTACAATATATATTTCCGGCGGCATCGGCAGCAATATTTGAAATTGCGTTACCATAAAACGTATTGACTGCGGGGAACTTAACGATGGTAAAGGAGTTAACTGTAAAATTTGCCGGAAATACGATGACCTTATCCTTGTTAGTTACCGTGATTTCACCTGTGGTAGCGTCTGCCGGTACCTCAACTATCATTTGTGTTGCTGTTATCGATTTTATAGCGGCTGCTTTACCATTAAATTTCACATTGGTAGTGGCTATAACAGTATCGAAACCGGCGCCGCTAATGGTTACGATGGTTCCATTCAACCCTTGCAGAGGGCTGATATTTGTAATAGCCGTTTTAATTATTACGGGGGTTGTATGTGGCGGGGTGCTTTTATTGCATTGCACCATAAAAATGGCAATTATGGTTAATGCTATTATAACCTTGTACTTCAGTAAGCTTTTCTTCATAATTTTAAAGGTTACGCCTGTTTTATACTTCACCCTGGTTTGGGCGCAGTATAGCATGATCTGAGCCTGCGACTTCCGGCAGCCCATCATTGTCTTTTTAAAATTGTTAGATCTGTATAATAAACGGGGTATTTACTTGTATATAGCTTTGTCAACGATGTACAAAGTATTGTTTGATAAAGATAGTTATTTCATGTTTACATTCATTAAGTGCATAAACGAATAATGATGTCATAACCCGCTTGAACCCAAGTAAATGTAGTGAAATAGTTGCATATTTACCCCGAAAGTCCGCTGAAGATTGTTTGGTAACGTCAGCGGGACGCTGACTGGCGTTTGGGTTCAAGCGGACGCTTGAACCGGCGGGGGAGTTATTCATACCGATGATTTTTATAAAATATTTGCAAGTTATATAAATAATGGTAAGTTTGTACTTACGGTAAGTTTAAACTTACTTAACTTACAAACCTTTATTAAAAAAAAATGAATAGACCCGATTATTGTGTTCAGCTTAAGGTTAATACTTTAGCTGAACAGGCCATTAAAACCATCAGCAATGTAAAAGGCTGGTGGGCGCAGGAAGTTGATGGAACAGCGATGAAATTTGGAGATGAGTTTACAGTTCATTTTGGCAAGACATGGGGAAAGTTTCGCGTGTCGGAACTTTCCCCGAGCCGTATTGTATGGGCAGTAACAGACTGTTACCTCGACTTGCTGGAAAACACAAGGGAATGGAATGGTACCCGGCTTATCTTCCAGTTTAGCGCCAAAAACGATCAAACAATTATTGATATAATGCACGAGGGGCTAACGCCTGATAAGGAATGTTTTACCGACTGTACAAAAGGGTGGAATTTTTACTTCCAGGAAAGCCTGTTAGGCTATTTGGAAAAAGAGCAAGGCATGCCGGGTGCAGGCATTCACGCCTGGCTGGAAAGTGAGGGCAAGATATTCAAAGGTAAGATCTATACAAAGGATCAGTTGTCTGCAGAAATGATTGGCGAATTGCTGTTGCTGGATGTTAAGGAAACCAAAGTTGAGCAGGTACTTTCGGCTTAT
>Ga0193702_1000267_pt1 | contig 20988 bp, 9 predicted proteins | sample U3a1metaG_FD_143060 | JGI IMG/M metagenome (GOLD analysis project Ga0193702, IMG submission 143060) | Soil microbial communities from a riparian zone of the East river system, Colorado, United States - U3a1 | ecosystem: Environmental > Terrestrial > Soil > Riparian zone | place: USA: East River... | reverse complement strand
CTCCAAACGGTCCGGGTGGTTCTTCACGGGTTATCCTTCGCGGAAACTCATCATTTACCGGCTCAAATCAGCCTTTGTATGTGGTAGACGGGATCCCAATCAATAGTACCACCCGCGAAAATACCAACGATGGCGGTAAAGTATATGGTGGTTCTGATCCGGGCGACGGTTTATCGTCAATAAACCCTGACGATATTGAAACCATCAGTGTGCTTAAAGGTGCTTCGGCGGCTGCTCTTTATGGCGGCGGTGCGCAGGCTGGCGTTATATTAATTACCACCAAAAAAGGTAAAAAAGGGCAGGGCGTAGGCATTACTTTTAACAGCAATACTGTGTTGGAAAAAATGGTTCCTTATGATGACCTCCAATATGAGTACGGCCGCGGATTTTACGGCAGGCTTTATACTGCGGATGATTACAGCAACCCCATTTTTTACGGACAGTTGGAAGATAACTCAGGCGATGCACCGGGTTGGTCATGGGGTGCTAAGATTCAGGGGCAGCCATTTATTGATATTGATGGGAAAACCAAGCCTTACCTTGCACAAAAAGCGTCAACACAGTTCGACAGGTTTTTTAAGACCGGCATAACTACCACCAATAGCGTAGCATTAACAAAAGGTTCAGATAATGGATCGTACCGCGTTTCGTTATCCGATACCAGGGATAATTCACCAACACCCGGCGAAGGCTATGAAAGGTATAACGGCGTTTTCAGGCTAAATCAGGATTTTGGAAAAAAATTGCATACCGACTTTAAGGTTGATCTTTCAAGAACTCTTCGCTTAAATGCACCGCTTTTACGTGGTGATGGCCGCGGCTCTTTAGGCTTGAGCTATCCTCGTATTGCAAATACTACCGACATAACCTTGCTTGACGATAAAAAACCCAATGGCGATTTTGTATCAACTTACAATGCCAACCCGTATGTTCAACTGGAAAAGGTAAAAAATGACCAGACACAAAACCGCGTGTTATCCTCAGGAAATATTACTTATGATATTACCGATCATTTACATGCCAACGTTACCGGAGGTATTGATTACATGAACACTGACGCGCTGTTTGTGGTTTTCCCAAACAATGTGATAAATACCGGCGGGGTTTACAGAACCACCAGCATGCAGCAGCAACGCACCGATTTACGCGGTATGTTAAGCTATGACACTAAATTTAGTAAGTTTACTGTTAGCGCATTTGCAGGCGCCGAACTGCAAAACATAAAGCAGTACTCATTGGATCTTTACTCATATAATTTTATTGATCCTAACCTGCTTAATTTTAATAACAGCAAAAACATAAATCCGCCTACAGAAACACACGGACCAAATTCTAAAACAAACTCTGTTTTTGGCGAAGCTCAGTTTGGGTACAACAATTACCTGTTTTTAGAAATAACCGGCCGTAATGACTGGTATTCAGCCCTGGCATCAACGCGCCCTGGTTTTAAAGTGAATTTGTTTTATCCATCTGCTAACTTAAGCTATGTGTTTACTGATGCACTTAAGATTGATCCTAAAATATTATCTTTTGGTAAGTTAAGGGCATCTATCGGGCAAACTGGCAGTAATCCGATACCTTATTTAACAGATCTGACCTTTACTTTACAGCCTACTTTAAACGGGATTACCAATGCCGAATTAACCGGCTCTACTGTTCCGCCGGCAAGCTTAAAGCCTGAAACAACAACGGAAACAGAAATTGGTACAGAGCTTAGGTTTTTGAACGACCGCATATCGCTTGATTTTGCATATTACTATAAAAAATCACAGAACTTTTTATTGCAGTCAACCATAAGTAATGCAACAACATTTAATTCTCTGTATTTCAATGCGGGTTCAATGTATAACAAAGGGATTGAATTCCTGATCTCGGGCTCACCGATAAAAACAAAGGACTTTAATTGGAATGTAAGCTTAAATGCAGCTCAAAATAAAAACAAGGTAACTGCATTGGCGCCGTCTGTGGCTGCTAACGGGGTTGATTTTTATTATAACATCAAGGCAAAAGTTGGATATCCTATTGGTTCAATATTTGGTTCTTCATACCAGAGATCGCCTGACGGGCAAATAGTTTATCAACCGGAGAATTCCCAGACAGGGGATGCAGGTACACCTAATTCGGTTATCATCGCAAAAAACTCTAACGAAACTTACCTGGGCAGTGCAAACCCTGATTGGTCTGGCGGTATCACCAACACATTCACTTATAAAAACTTTTCTTTCAGCTTCCTGATCGACGGGCAGTTTGGAGGCCAGGTTTATGAGGCAGGCGCTACGTGGACAAATTATTTCGGTAATTCAAAAGCTTCGCTGCTGGGCCGCGATGGTACCTATATCCCTAACGGGGTGATCAATACGGGTACTGCCTCAGCACCGGTTTATACTAAAAATACATTGCCATACAGCTCATATATTCAATTCAATGATAATGGTAATGCAGATAAGATCATTGACCAGTCAAATATCTTTAGCAGAACGTTTATTAAGTTCCGCCAGGTTTCACTTGCTTATAGCTTACCAAAGAATTTGTTGACCAAAACCTTTATAAGGAGTGCTACATTTTCGCTGATAGCCCGCAATCTTTTCTTTATCAGGAAAGACCTGCCAACGTTTGATCCTGAAGCATCAGACAGTATTAACCAGGGCTTTGGTTATGACAGTGGCGGCTTGCCAACCAGCAGAACCTATGGCTTTAATTTAAACTTGAGCTTTTAATCTTATTTGAAAGGAAAAATTATGAAAAATTTAACATATAAAATATTAAGTTTCCTTTTTATAGCGGCCGTTTTTACGAGCTGTACAAAGGATTTTGCCAAAAATAATTTAAACCCCGATGCTGTAACTTCTGTTGACCCGGGGGCGTTGTTATCAGATGCACTTGTTAAAACAACTGACCAGGATATGCAGGGGCGCACAAACTATTGCCACTCATTTATGCAATATGGTTATAGTTCATTTTGGTCGGGCACCACGTATGTACAGAGTGATGATATCGGTTCCCGCTACTGGAATAATTTTTACAGGCCGGTGCTAAATAACCTTGAATATGTTATCCCGGTTTTAAAGCCACAGGCTAACCTGGCATCAACATATGCAGCAGCAAGGATCTGGAGGGTTTATGTTTATCAAAAGCTTACTGACTTTTATGGTGATATACCGTATAGTGAGGCAGGTAAGGCTTTATCACAAAGCATATTTACACCAAAGTATGATGCGCAGCAAACGATTTATGCCGACTTTGTTACCGAGCTTCGCGCTTCAATTGCCTTATTAAGCAGCAATAGCGGCCAAGTAGTTAAAGGCGACCAGTTTTATGCAGGCGATGCAACCAAATGGAAAAAGCTTGCGGCTTCTATGCTTTTACGTGTGGGGATGCGGATGATTAAAATAGATCCGACGCAGGCAGCAACTTTGGTAAAAGAAGCAATTGCAGATGGCGTAATGACCAGCAATGATGATATGCCGGTGTTAAAGCACAGCATTGCTTTGCCAAATGGTTTTAACTTTTTGCTGAACGATGGTGTTGAGCATTTTTTCCTGGTTAAAACACTGGTTGATCATATGAAAAGCAGTGGTGATCCGCGTTTAAAATATTACGGCGCTGTTTATGACAAGCAAGTTTCGAGCGGCGGGGTTATAACATCAGATAACATTAGTGATTTTGAAGGTTATGGATTTAATGCAAGTGATCCTACTGCAACTGTACGTGTTAGGTATGATGTTTTTGGCACCGAGGCAACGCCGTTTTTTGATTTTCCTTATGCCGAGGTAGAATTTTTACAGGCAGAAGCTATTTTGCGTGGCTATACTAGTGGTGATGCTAGCGCGCATTACGCAGCAGGTGTAACAGCACACATGCAATCATTAAGCCTGCTTCCAACCGCCCCAACAATCACTGCTGATCAAATTGCTGCCTATTTAACTCAAAACCCGCTTACAGGTACAACTGAGCAGCAAATAGCGCAGGTTAATACAGAGTTTTGGGTTTCGGGATTTGTTTTTGATGCTGATGAAGTGTGGGCAAACTGGCGCCGCACGGGGTACCCTGCTTTGGTACCCAACCCGGCCAGCGTGTCGCAAACAATACCTCGTAAAATGCCGTACCCTCAAAGTGAATTTTCTTTGAATGGTGCTAACGTTAATGCTGCAATAGCTAACTATGGCGGCGCAAATACCTTTAACCCTAAAGCAAGGGTTTGGTGGGACAAATAAATTTTTATTTGTTGAGTTTAGTTGAGAATGGCATAACCGGGGGGAGCCCTGGTTATGCTTTTTTCATTTAGTTAATATTTTGATTGCAGGATGTTTGTAGTAACATGCATAAACTGCAAAACCAGTACTCGTTGAAAAATACTGGTTTTGCAGTTTATATTAATAACAGTTCCTAGTTTAATTGGTAGTTGACATTTTTTTCAGCAATCTGCGTCAACAAGTCATCAGCTGCCCTGTCTTCGTTCAGTGTTTTCCTTAAAACATCCGCCGCATTATTATAACCTATGTTTTTTGCCAGGTTAGCCATTGCGCTATAGGTGGCAATTTTATAATGTTCGGCTTTCTGACCTGCAAATATGAGGCCTGTATCCCTTTGCGCGGTGCCTTTATTTGTTTGGTCAATAACCTCTTCACCCTCATCTACTATATCGGCTATTGCTGAGCATTTAGTGGAATCTATTTTTTCATTAACCATGCCAAATACCTGCTCCAATCTTTCAACATGAGTTTGTGTCTGCTGGCGGTGCTGGCCAAAGGCATCCCTCAATTCTGGTGTGCTTGCTGCTTCCTGTAGCCTGGGAAGTGCTTTAAACAATTTTTTTTCTGCCCAATAAATGTCTCGTAGCTGGTGAACAAAAAACTCCTTGAGTTTTAAATTTGTTGCTTTCATTGTTTGTGTTTCCATTAATTTGATGTTTAAAAGTTTATATTAAAAATTGTTATTAATGCACATTTCGAGCATATAAAAGAGAAAAGCCTATATGCTTTGAACACAGGTTAACCCTGCTTAGAAGAAAAGAAATTTTACGGATTTGGAGGCTGGTTTGGCCTTTAATTATAAATGGTATTGCGTGTTCGTAACTTTAAGTTAAAAACTTTTGATGCCATCTTTTTACAGATGTTCTAAATAGTTTTAAATTAATTCGAATGCTTTTTATACATATTAAGACGCTTCAATTTAATGGATATTGCCCTTCGCCGACCTTAATAATCAAAAAGAGGAGCTGTATCTAAAGTGAAGCAAACCCCAATGGTACTTAACTGCTTAATCTATAGTTAAGTGTGGAGATTTGAATTTCATAAAAAAAATAAATTATTTTTCGTGAAAACGCTCTGATAACCAGAGGCATTAAATTAAACCAATCCCAACCTTGTTTTCAATTCATCCCGGTAGGTGCTCCCAATAGGTATTTTATCACTATTAATTATCAGCTGGTGATTTTCGACCATGGCAATGTGCCTTATGGCTACCACAAATGATTTATGCACCCTAACAAAATTCTGCGCGGGGATCACCTCAAAAATATCGACCATATTTTGACGGATCAGGATTTTTTTATCCTTTAATACAATAGAAATATAATTACCATCTTTTTCCAGATACAGGATCTCGCTGATCTTTACCTGGTAGGTTTGCGCCCCGCTTTTAACAAAAGCATAATCTCCAAAATCATCTTTACGCTGAGCATTGTTTTTCATTAAATGTAAATTCAGCGCTTTGTTAGCGGCGGTTAAAAAACGTTCAAATGTTATTGGTTTCAGCAAATAATCTATCGCGTTAAGCTGATAGCTTTCTACAGCGTAATCGCTATAGGCCGTAGTGAATATAACCATTGGCTTAACGGCAAGGGTTGAAAGCAGCTCAATGCCATTGATGCCCGGCATGTTAATATCCAAAAAAACAAGTTCTGTACTTTCGCGGTTCAAAAACTCAATGGCTTTAAGCGGCTCACGGAATGATGCCCGCAAGTTCACTATCCCGCTTTTAACACAGTACCGTTCTATTACCTCAAGCGCCCGTGGTTCATCATCAATTGCAATGCAGTTCATCGGCTTAAATCTATTTTGAGCTCCACACGGAACAGGTTTTCATTACTATTAATCGTTAGCTCATGTTTGCCTGGATATACCAGTTCCAGTCTTCTTTTTACATTTTCTAAACCGATACCGCTTTTATCATTTATCATTTTTTTAACAAAACTATAGTTTTTGTTTTCGCAGGTAAACAATAGCATTTTGTCATTAACAGCTACAGAAATATCAATCGGCGAGCTATTATTAATGAGCACGCCATGCTTAAAAGCATTTTCAATAAAGGGAATAAATAGCATTGGGGCAATGAATACATCCGGTATTTGTTCACTATAGTGAAAATTAACCAGGGCCTCGCTGTCGGCATACCTGAGTTTGTTTAAGGCAATACTGCTTTTGATATATTCAATTTCATTTTTCAACGGAACAGTTTCGGCATTGCTTTCATAGATCATATAGCGCATCATGCCCGAAAGCTTTGAGATTCCGTCGGCCAGCTCATCATTGCCTTTCTCCTGCGCCATTGAAAAAAGGTTATTCAGCGTGTTAAAAAGAAAATGCGGGTTTATCTGTGATTTGAGGAACTTTATTTCAGTTGTTAGCTGGTAAGCTTCCAGTTGTTTACGAAGCAGTTCATTCTTTATCCATTCCTTCGAAAAAAAGTAAGCGATTGAAAGTCCGAGTATTAAAAGAAAGATCAGCGCAACGTTAAACTGGAAGTGCTGCCATTCATGCACGCTAAGGTTGGTGAAACGGATAAGAAGAAGGCCTGAAATGTAATTAGCTGCGATGATAAAAGCCGTCCACCCGATGACAATGGCAATCCGGGCATTTTTGTTTTTATATCCAACTATCGTTTTTAATAACCAAAAAGCATTGGTATAAAAAAGTGTCATTAATAAACCTAATGTTATTATGGAAATGGGGTAGGCAGATTTTAATATGATCTCTTGTTCATACTGCCCGTTGAAATCCCTCCGGATAAATTGATAAAGACTGGTGAAATTTTGTTCCACATAAAAAATGCCCACCCAAAATAACAGGTGCAGCAAGATTTCAAGCAGGTGTTTTTTTCTGATTCCCGGCATATACAATCTAAGGTAATTTTAATTACAGCAGCTTTAAAATTTATGTTACCAATTACAGAAATAGTTAGCTGAACACATCTTTTTTGAAATGCCGGATAACAAATATCCGGCTTTCATCCCTGTAAATCTACTATAGGCACCTAAGTTTTTAAAGAGCGGGCAGGTAGCCCTACTATTACTTTAAATAAAATTATGATCATGAAAACATTACGTTCAATTTTCGTTCTGTGTGTTGCTTTTAGCCTGGTATCAATTTCAGGCAAAGCACAGCAAGGCCAGCCTGAAACAGCACAGGCTGTTGTTCATTATAAATTCTCACACCTGAGGGATACTACCAAAAGGAATGATATTTATAATGAAAAAATGATCCTGTTCCTGGGCAAAAACTCAAGTGCCTATAAAAGCTACGACAAAAAAATAGCCGATGCTTTAGTAAAAAAACAAGTTCAGGAGCAAATAGCTGCCAACCCAAATGGCCCGGTAAAAATTATGAGGGGTAAGGGTTCAGGCTCAAGTACGGAATATTACCAATTTCCGGCTGAAGGCAAACTGGTAAGAAAAGAGAAGCTCATTAATAGCTACCTGATTGAAGAGCCCCTATCGGCAATCGACTGGAAAATCAGCAATGATACAACCAGTTTTGCCGGCCTGCATTGCCAGAAAGCAACGGCGCATTTTAGGGGGCGCGACTATACCGCATGGTTTTGCCCCGATCTACCTTTTCATAGCGGCCCATGGAAATTAAATGGCTTACCCGGTGTTATCCTTGAGGCTTATGATGCCAAAAAAGAAGTGGAATTTAAATTTGACGGAATTGAAGATCTGAGTAAAGCGCCGAAAGAAAGTCCCGTTGCCAGTGCCGATCAGCAACCTGCAAGCGGCGGTCGTGAAATTAGGCTTCTCGATATGGATGATGAGGGCGATCCAAATGTAATTCAGCTGCCATCCGGCGGGATAAAAACCACCGAAAAAGAGTTTGTTAATTTGAGGGAGGCCATGAAAAAAGACCCTGATGCTTTTGTACACTCAGCAATGGGCGGATCAGGCGGAAATATGCAATTCAATCGCTCCGCGCCAAAACAAGATATTAAATTAAAAATTGGTGATGGTCCTGTAATTAATAACGCGATAGAACTGCCTGAAAAAAAATGACCAGATTCAGCGAATTTGCGGCGCTCTTCCTTTCCGGCATGTTACTTGCTTTTGGAAGTTTTGCCCAAAACTTAAAAGGTACGGTTAAAGACAGCACTGGTAAAGCAATCTCATTTGCAACCATAAATTTAAAAGGCGCAGGCAGTGCAATTTTAAGTTATACTGTAAGTAATAATAAGGGAGAATTTACTCTGCATTTACCTGCGGATGCTCCCAAAAGCGGTTTAATAGTTGAAGCAAGCTGCATTGGTTTTATAAAACAAACCATTGCGGTAACGGATTTGACTGCATCCTACAGCTTTATATTGCAAGTAGCAGTCAATCAGTTACAAGCCGTAATTGTAAAGGATAAAAGGCCTTTTCTTAAAACCAGCGGCGATACGTTAAGCTATAAAGTATCAGATTTTAGCAATCCGCAGGATAGGGTTATAGGCGATGTTATAAAAAAACTGCCGGGCATCCAGGTTGCTTCTGATGGGAAGATCTCCTATAACGGGAAAAGTATTTCAAATCTTTACATCGGAGGGGATAACCTGCTTGATGATAAATATAACATTGCTACCGGCAGTATTCCGAATGGCGTTGTTGATCAGGTGCAGGTAATAGAAAATCATCAGCCTGTTAAAATGCTGAAAGATAAAGTAGTGAGCGAAGATGTTGCCCTTAACCTAACCATTAAAAAAGATGCAAAGCTTCAGCTGATAGGGCAGGAAACAGTAGGTGGCGGCACTCCCGGTAAATATGATGAAGACCTTAATGCGATGATGTTTAAGGATAACTTTAAAGCCATCAACTATCTTAAAGGCAACAATACCGGGTTTGACGTTCAAAATGATCTTGTATCTCATAATTTATCAGACTACCTTCAACGAATAGATAATAATAAACCCACGGCTCTGCTTTCAACAGGTACGGCAACTGATCCTGACCTGCCGCGGAACAGGTATCTGTTTAATCAATCGGGTATTATCAACCTCAATAACCTGGTGCACCTGCAAAAGGATGTTCACCTAAAGGCCAATCTTTATTACTTGCACGATACACAACTGCAGGATTATCAAAAACAGGCGGCTATCTACCTGCCAAATGATACGGTGCGTTATTCGGAAATACAGCATAACAAACGCCGCCCGGATATTTTACACGGCCAGCTTACCTTAAACATTAACAAGGATAAATATTATTTGAATAATGCTTTAACAGCCGATTATAATCACAATACCAACTACTCGGCATTGATTACTAACGGAACGGCGGTGAACCAGGTTTTTAAAGATAATATTGCTGATTTCTCCAATGAGTTTAACCTCATGAAAACCTTTAAAACGAATAACATTATTGAAGTTTATTCATACCTGAACCATATTGCCGAACCTGAAAGCTTATCTATCACTCCCGGTTTAAATCCTGCAATCTTTAATAACGGCAATCCTTACAGTGAGCTAAATCAAAGGGTTAATGTGCCTACGTGGTTTACAAATAACTATTTTGCTTATAAATTGCCGTCAGATTATGTTACGCAAAGCTACAAGGTCGGTTTTAGCCTGCAAAAACAAAAATTAGGCTCGGCTTTAAATGCGGTGCAAACCAATAATACAGTTAATTTGATAACAGACAGTACGCAGAATAATTTAAACTGGTCGAGGCAAAAGCTATATGCCGAAGCGGCATATGATTTTCCGGGCAAAATACTTAAAGTAAATTTAACCCTGCCATTAAGTCTGCAGCAGATCCATTATTCCGATAACCTGTTTGCTTTTGATAAGCAATCGACCCATTTATATTTTACTCCCAGGCTATTTGTAAAATATCAAACCGGCGTTGAAAATTATTTCAGCTTGGTTTATGATCTTAGAAACAGGATAGGCAGCATTGAGGATATTTACCGGGGATATGTTTTGAAAGATTACCGTACACTATATGCCAACAACTCAAACCTTACAGAACAAAGGGATCAAACCGTAGCCCTTGGGTTTAATTACCGTAAAGCCATAACGCTCTTCTTTTTTAACATAACGGCCTCGTACGATCACATAACGGCCAACAACATAGCATCAAGTATTATCAATAATAACATTGAGCAAAATGTAGTGCTGCCATACGTTAACAATACAAATTCATGGATGCTTAATGGCAACATCAGTAAATATGTGTTTGCATTGCGTACAACTATTAGCGGCGGTGTGTCGTGGCAGTCAAATAGCTCAAATCAGCTTCAAAATAACATCCTTTTGCCCTATAAAACCATATCGGCAACTGAAAGCGCAAGCGCCGAATCAAAAATAACTGACGATTTGAATCTCAGTTATAAAGTAATTTACAATCAGCTCAGCAGCAAGTCGCCGGCTGCAACATCAGGTACGGCTATAAAAAGTATTTACCAGCAGGCCTCCATAAGTTATAATCCGATGGTTAACCTGTTTGTTAAGTTATCAGGAGATGATTATTACAACCATCAGGATCAGCTCAATAACCAGAAATACATTTTTGCAGATGCATCGGTAAGGTACAGGTTCAACAAGATTAAAACAGATGTTGAACTAAGCGCTAACAATCTTTTCGACACAAAAAAATATAGCGCGCTTAATTTATCGGCAAATACGTTTATATCCAATACGTATACCATCCCGGGGCGCATCCTATTGGTTAAGGCAATTTTTAACCTATAGATTTGCTTATAAATGTGGCTTTAACAATAGTTATTCCTTAAATATGGGTAACTTTACGTGTTGCATTCATATCAGCCAATAAGTAAACCTGTTAAGTTCAGCAAATAAGGTTGAAATGTATTCAAGAATAATTAAGATATACGGGGTATTTAGTTAGTTGATTATTAGTGTTATATTTACAATTATTCCGTACATTAGTGTTGTAATATACATTTTAGGTATTGCCAATTATACCAGTAGTTTAATATCATGCGATTTAAAGTTTACTTGCCGGTTTTCCTGTTTGTTATGCTGCAGCAATGTCTGTATGCTCAAAATACGGCATATCAGTTTTCGCACCTGGATATTACTAACGGGCTCTCAATTAACCAGGTAAGCAGCGTTTTTAAAGACTCGAACGGGTTTATGTGGTTTGGTACAATTTCAGGATTAAACAGGTATGATGGGTATAAGTTTAAGGTGTTTAAACATGCTGCAAACAATCCCAATTCCATAGCTGACAATTCCATAGCCGGTATTTTTGAGGGACCTGAAAAAAAGCTTTGGATAAAAACGCATAGTGGTTTTAGCACTTATAATTCAACAACCGAAAAATTTTCAAATAATGTTGTAAATGAGCTGGCTAAATATAAAGTTTTAACAGACCAGCTAACCTCAATTAAGAAAGACAAAAGAGGAAACTTTTGGTTTTTAACAAATAACGAAGGTTTATATTGTTATGATCCTAAAAACAACGCTACCAGTTTTTTTAACAGCGCCGGTAACAACTCAATAGCCATATTACACTCAGATGCGGTAACTGATGTTGTTGAAGACAATCATAATTTTATGTGGTTGATTTACACCGATGGTAAAATTGACAAGTTAGATCCGCGGAGCAATACCATCGTTTCCAGTTCGAACAAATTGGTAATGGCTAACCATAACAAACCAGAGCTTTATTCAGCAACGGTTGATAACGGCGATAATTTGTGGTTGTTTGCGGCTAACAGCCCGCTTGGAGTGTACCGCTATCATGGCAGTACCGATGCCCTTGATCATTTTAGTACCGAAACGGGTGATATCAGGCTTAATTACAATGTTATCAATAATATTATACTGGGCAATGATCAAAAAATTTGGATAGGAACTGATCATGGTGGTATTAACCTGGTGGACCCGGTAACTAATAGCATTCAATATCTTTTGAACCGGGAAGACGACCCAAAATCATTACAGGGCAACAGCGTTGTACTTTATAAAGATAATACCGGGATAATTTGGGCCGGCACCTTTAAACAGGGGATTAATTACTATCACAAGAGTATAATTCAGTTTCCGCTTATCAGGCACTATGTTTCTGATAGCAAAAGCCTGCCGTATGAGGACGTTGATTGTTTTGCCGATGATACCAAAGGAAATTTGTGGATAGGTACAAACGGAGGTGGCCTGCTCAGCTATAATTCGGCCACTAAAAAATATGTGCAGTTTAAACACGATCCTAACGACCCTAATAGTTTAGCCAATAATATAGTTATCAGCTTATGCATTGACCATGAGCACAAACTTTGGATAGGCACTTATTTTGGCGGACTGGATTGTTTTGACGGGAAAAGGTTTATCCATTACCGGCATAATGACAACATCCCGTCAAGCATTTCTGATGACCGGGTTTATAGCATAATGGAAGATTCTTCGTTAAAACTGTGGGTGGGCACTTTTGCAGGCAGCACGAATATTTTTGACAGGGCATCCAACAGCTTTTTGCATCCCAACTATCAAATGCTTTCCAATTATACCGCGGTAATTTATGAGGATAAACAAAAAGACATCTGGATAGGAAGAGACAGGGGCATTGACTTTATAAAGAATGGAAAGAGTATAGCTAAACACTATGTCAATCAACCAAACAATCCCAACAGCTTAATTGGCAACGATGTAAACAGCATTATCCAGGATAGCAGAGCGATGATGTGGATAGGAACAAAAGACGGTTTAAGCATTTTAAATGCGCAAACCGGTAAATTCTATAATCTTAATGAAACAAATGGGCTGCCCGGAAACGATGTTTTAAAGGTTTTGGAAGATAATAATGGAAAAATTTGGTTAAGCACTACCCATGGGCTGGCCAGTATTATGCCTGTTAAAGTTGGTGGCAGCTATAAGTTCCAGATCAATAAATTTGACGAGTTTGACGGTTTGCAGGGGCGAGAATTTAATGCTTATTCGGCCTTTAAAACACAGAACGGACAATTGATATTTGGCGGTGCACATGGGTTTAACATGTTTAATCCGCAAAGTATAAACATTGCCAAAAGCAAGCCCCAGTTATTATTTACAGATTTTCAATTATTTAATAAAAGTGTTCGCGTTGGCGATACTATAAAAGGGAATGTAATATTAAAAAGTTCAATTACGGATACTAAGAATTTGACATTGAGCCATAATGAGAACGATTTTAGTATTGAGTTTGCAGCCTGCGAATATTTTAATCCCGATAAAATTGTTTACCAGTATATGATGGAAGGGTTTGACAAGCAATGGCTTTCGGCCCCCAATAATACCCGTAAGGCAACTTACACAAACTTAGATGCAGGCGATTATGTATTTAAAGTAAAGGCCGGTAATATAAACGACCCTGAAAATACGAGCACAATAACACTCAACATTAAGGTATTGCCGCCATTTTGGAAATCGCCACTGGCATATCTGCTCTATTTTGTTAGCGTGGTTTGCCTTTTATTTTATATCCGCCACAAAGGGATCCTTAAGTTGAAAAACGAATTCAGAATAAAACAGGAAAAACTGGAAGAGGAACGAAAAATTGAAAATGAGCGTGAAGAAGCACGCCGCATGCATCAGCTTGACTTGATGAAAATTAAGTTTTTCACCAATGTAAGCCACGAATTCCGGACCCCGTTATCATTAATATTGTCGCCAATTGATGATCTGATTAAAACAACCGACAAGCCAGAGCAGCAAAATCACCTGGTTATGATAAAAAGAAATGGAAAGCGCCTGCTTAACCTTGTAAATCAGCTGCTCGATTTTCGGAAAATGGAATATAACGAGTTAAAGCTTTGTTTAAAAAAGGGTGATATTATACAATTTATAAAGGATGTTTCCTCTTCGTTTATGGATGTTGCTCATCAAAAACAAATTCAATATCTTTTTGAAAGCGAGGTAAATTCGTTTATTACCAATTTTGATCATGACAAGATAGAAAGGATCCTTTTTAACCTGCTCTCCAACTCATTTAAATTTACACCATCCGGCGGTTATATCAGTGTTATGCTTAATTTATCAGATCCGGATGTGTTTGCGCACGATCAAAAAATATTGGAAATAAAAGTGATTGATACGGGAATCGGGATCCCGTTGGAGAACCAGGAAAAGATCTTTGAACGCTTTTTCCAGGATAATATGCCCGAAAGTTTGCTGAACCAGGGCAGCGGTATAGGTTTATCCATTACAAAGGAATTTATAAAAATGCATGGTGGAACCATAAAAATAGAAAGTGAACCTGACTATGGCACTTGTTTTATAATAGAGCTTCCGGTGGGCGTTTTGAATGAAGGGCACACAGTTGTTGCACCCGGGGAGGAGGAAACGCCATATGCAATATTACAAAATACAGATAATACGCCAAGCTCGGTTAAAAAGCAAACTGTTTTACTGATAGAGGATAATGATGATTTGAGGTTCTACCTGAAAGATAATTTAAAGCACAGTTTTCATATTATTGAAGCCGTAAATGGTAAAGATGGATGGCAAAAGGCGCTTGCCCTACATCCAAAGCTGATTGTTAGTGACGTTAGCATGCCCGAAATGAATGGCTTAGACCTTTGTAAAAAAATAAAAGGAGATAGCCGGACATCCCAGATCCCTATTATTTTATTAACTGCATTAACCGGGCATGACGATCAGCTGGCTGGCCTTGATAGCGGCGCTAATGATTATATTGTTAAACCTTTTAATTTTGAGATCCTGCTGTCGAAAATTCATAGCTTGCTGAGGCTCCAGAAGAACTATCAAAAACAAGCAGAAGTGGAGGCCATGGACATAGTTGTGGTATCAGAAGATGAAAAATTCTTAAAAAATGCGTTCGCTTGCATCGAAAAAAATATCACTAACCCCAATTTTTCCGTTGAAGAGTTAAGCAGGAATTTAAACCTGAGCAGGGTTTCACTTTATAAAAAACTATTGACGCTTACCGGCAAAACCCCGGTTGATTGCATCAGGACGATCAGGTTGAAAAGGGCCGTGCAGTTGTTAGAAAAAAGCAAGCTAAGCATAGCCAATGTTGCTTACGAAGTTGGCTTTAACAATGCTGCCTATTTTGCCAAAGTGTTTAAAGAAGAATTTGGAATGCTCCCTTCAGAATACATAATTGAAATGCGGAGTAAGGAAAAAGAAGAAACTATTGCATAATTTTATATAATAACCCTTTTTAACTAACTAATTGATCGAATTTAAAATCGCAATGAAATATTTATCCATTTTTATTACTGTCATTTTAATCTCTTTTTACAATTCTGCATCCGCACAGGCAGTTGCACAAACACCTCCAATGGGCTGGAACAGCTATAATTGTTTTGGTTCTGCCGTTCATGAAGACGAAGTAAAAGCAAATGCAGATTACATGGCCAAAAATCTGAAACAGTATGGCTGGCAGTACATAGTAGTTGATTTTTTATGGTCGTATGATAATCCCCCGGGAAGTAACATTGGCAACCCGTTTCAACTAAGATTACAGGATGGTTCATATGTGCCCTGGTTAACAATGGACCAATGGGGCAGGTTAAGCCCCCAGCCTACCAAATTTCCGTCAGCATTTGGCGGAAAGGGCTTCGGGCCGCTGGCAGCATATGTACATTCCCTCGGGTTAAAATTTGGTATTCACGTAATGCGGGGTATTCCACGCCAGGCAGTGTGGGCAAAATCGCCGGTTAAGGGAACTAACGGAATAACTGCCGACATGGTTGCTGACACCAACTCAAAATGCCCCTGGATGAACCATATGTATGGGCTTGATATGAAGAAACCAGGTGCGCAGGAATATTTAAACTCCATTTTAGAGCTTTATGCCGATTGGGGTGTTGATTTTATTAACGTTGATGACCTTTCGCGGCCCTACAGTGAGGCAGAAGTTGCGGGTTACAGCAAGGCGATTGCACATTGCGGCAGGCCCATGGTATTGAGTTTATCGCCTGGTGCTACACCGGTAGCAGAATCAGACCATGCTGTTGAATACGCCAATATGTGGCGCATGGCCGATGATTTTTGGGATAACTGGAAAGAGATAACCGGAATGATGAACTATGCAAAGCAGTGGGAGGGCATAAGCGGCCCCGGGCATTGGCCGGATTGTGATATGATCCAGATTGGGAAGCTCTCCAAACGCGGTCCCGTTGGCGAAGAACGTTACAGCCGGTTTACAGAAGATGAAGAATATACGCATATGACCTTTTGGAGCATTTTTCGCTCACCGCTGATGCTTGGTGGTAACCTTCCGGAAAACAGGCCGTTTGAATTGAGCTTATTTAATAATCCGGAAGTTTTAGCTGTAAACCAGCAAGGGGAAAACCCAAGGCAACTGTATCAAAAAGATGGAAAAATGATCTGGTATTCGCATGCACAGGGCAGCAAAGAAATGTACGTGGCACTGTTCAACCTGGGTGACCAGCCCGTGGACATTGATTTTACTTTTGCGTCCATAGGCATGATTGGCAAAATCACAGTAAGGGATTTGTGGAAAAAACAGGATGTAGGTGCATTCAGACAAAGCTATCACCAACAGGTTAATAAACACGGAGCGGTGTTGTTGAAGTTATCTCCTCAATAACTGTAAAGGGATCAAGGGTCAGGAAGCGGAAGGATAATTTAATTTTTTTTAATAATCCTTGAATATCAATTTTTTTCCTGATTCTTGACACTGAATTTCTGCCTTGCAACAACAACCTTTATGACGAAAAAAATCCTCATCTTGTTTTTCTGTATTATTCCATTTGGTGCTTTTTGCCAGGATAATTTAAAGCTTTGGTATAAACAACCTGCAAAGATTTGGACGGATGCTTTGCCTCTTGGCAACGGTCGTTTAGGCGCAATGGTGTTTGGGGGCGTTAAGCGTGAGCTTATTCAATTAAATGAAGCTACTTTGTGGTCGGGCGGTCCTGTACGTAAAAATGTAAACCCGGATGCTTATGCCAACTTATTATTAGCAAGGGAAGCCCTTTTTAAGGAAGAAGATTATGCCAAAGCATACAACTATGCTAAAAAGATGCAGGGTTATTATTCAGAATCGTATTTGCCGCTTGGCGATTTAACTATTACCCAAGATTTAAAGGACACGATCCCTACATCTTATTATCGAAACCTCAATATCCGCGATGCCATCTCAACCACCCGTTATACAATTAACGGAATAACCTATACAAGGCAGGTGATCAGCTCGGCGCCCGACCAGGTGATAGTTATCCATCTTACCGCTAGTAAGACCGGGCAATTAAACTTTAAAGTTGGTGCTTCAAGCCTTTTAAAATATCATACAGTTGCGGTATCAGCTAACGAGATTGCTTTGAAAGGTAAGGCCCCTGCTCATGACGATCCAAGTTATGTTGAATCTGCCAACCCAACTACTTATGATGATAGCGCGGGTTGTAAAGGAATGCGTTTTGAATTGCAGGTAAAAGCAGTAAGTAAGGATGGACGGATCAACGCCGATAACAGCGGCATAACTGTAAAGAATGCTACGGATGTAACTATTTTGCTTTCGGCCGCAACCAGTTTTAATGGTTTTGATAAATGCCCCGTTACTGAGGGGAAGAATGAAAATAAGATAGCCACGCAATACCTTAAAAACGCTGCAGCAAAAAGCTGGCAAACTTTATTGAACAGGCATTTTGCAGATTATCACCATTATTTTAACCGGGTAGCATTTAAGCTTGCAACCCCTGCTGATAACAGCAATGCCAAATTACCTACCGATGAACGGTTAATATCATACACCAAAGGAGCGAAAGACCCGGAGCTGGAAACGCTTTACTTTCAGTATGGCCGGTATTTGCTTATCTCAAGCTCGCGTACAAGCGGTGTGCCTGCTAACCTGCAGGGCATCTGGAATAAAGAATTACGACCACCCTGGAGCTCAAATTATACCACTAATATTAATGTGCAAATGAACTACTGGCCTGCGGAAGTAGCCAATCTTTCAGAAATGCATATGCCTTTTATCGATTTTATAAAAAATGTGGCTGTCACCGGTAAGGCTACAGCTAAAGAGTTTTATCATGCAAAAGGCTGGGCGTTGCATCATAACAGTGATATTTGGGCTTTGTCAAACCCGGTTGGCGACAAAGGAAACGGCGACCCAACCTGGGCCAACTGGACAATGGGATCGCCATGGCTTTCACAGCATTTATGGTGGCATTACCAGTTTACAAAAGATAAAAAATACCTGAAAGAGGTGGCCTACCCGATAATGAAAGGCGCTGCTGAATTTTGTGAAGACTGGCTGGTTGAGGATAAAGACGGATACCTGGTAACTGCGCCATCCGTATCGCCGGAGAACGCTTTTTTTGATGATAAAGGCAAAAGGGCCAGCGTATCGATTGCAACAACAATGGATATGTCAATTATCCGTGACCTGTTTACAAATGTGATAGATGCCGCTAACGAATTGGGGGATGATAAAGCCTTCCGCGATATCATCATCGCTAAAAAGGCAAAATTATACCCTTTCCATATTGGCAAAAAAGGCAACCTGCAGGAGTGGTATAAGGATTGGGAAGATCCTGAGCCGCATCACCGCCATGTATCACATTTATTCGGCCTTTTCCCGGGCAACCAGATCTCGCCTGTAAATACGCCGGCGTTAACCGCTGCGGCAAAAAGGACGCTTGAATTACGCGGCGATGAAGGCACCGGCTGGAGCCTTGCGTGGAAAATTAATTTTTGGGCGAGGTTGCTTGATGGTAACCACAGCTATAAAATGTTGAAAGACCTGTTGCGGGCCACCAACGTGGAAGGAACAAATTATTCGGGTGGGGGTGGCTCCTACATTAACCTTTTTGATGCGCATCCGCCTTTTCAGATAGACGGGAACTTTGGAGGCGTATCCGGTATGGCCGAAATGCTTTTACAAAGCCAGAACAATGAAATTCAATTACTGCCGGCGCTTCCTGATGCCTGGGCCACCGGGGAAATTTCAGGCTTAAAAGCCAGGGGAAATTTTGAGGTGAGCATGAGCTGGAAAAACAAAAAGATAGCAACAGCTTCCATTTTAGCTGTTGTTGGTGGTAAATGTATTATCCGCAGCAATGAATCTTTAAAAATTACAGGTATCCGGGTAACCTCCAAAAAAACCACTAATGGGTACGTAACCAGTTTTAAAACAGTTAAAGGGATGAGGTATAATATTACCGGCGCTAAAATTTAATAAAAGCAGCTTGCCCGAATTACGGCTTGTAGGGTGGTATTTTAACCAATAGCACTTATAAACATCATAATTACGTTGTTTAGCCCCCAAATGGTGCTCTTGGTGAACATTTGTTTTATACAAATTATCAATGTTGTTATTGGTTTTTAAAAAACCGGGGTAGTTTTAGCCCCGGATGTTTTGCTGTGACTACAGCAAGACGAAAGCCAATATAAACGTTGCCTGCAGATAATATTAAAATTCTTACGCCCTTAAAATTGTATTAAATGAAAAGACATTTAAGTAAAACACTATTTTTAAAATTTGCCGCATTTTTAATAATTAGCCTGGCGCTCCTGCAATCAACAAGGGCCTCGGTAATTTCTTATACCAAAAATGCTGACGGCATTGTTTTTAAACTGGATAAGGGTTTAATGAATATAAGGGTTTGCAGGGCGGATATTATTGAGGTTAAGTACACTATTTTTGATGCTCTCCCTGCAAAAAACTCATTGGTTGTAAATAATACATGGAAGGAAAAAACACCATTCAATGTTTCGGAACACGGGGGGAAAATAATCATCTCTACATCAAAACTAAATATCAGCATTAACAAAACTACCAATGCTATAACTTATAGCAACAAAAGCGGAACTGTTATAACTGCCGAAGGCGCTGAAAACAAAAGCATGATACCGGCAACCATAGCCGGGATTGCCACCTATAATTGCACCACTCAATTTAACTCACCGGCAGATGAAGCGCTTTTTGGCTTAGGCTGCCATCCGGAAGATACTTTATCTATCAATTACAAGGGACGCAACCAGGAAATGCTGATCAAATATATGACCGGGGCCATACCCGTTATGCTCTCAAACAAAGGTTATGGATTGCTGTGGGATAATTATGCCGCATCAAACTTTTATGGCGCCGAAGCTGGTAATACCCAGTACAAATACGTGTCTGAAAGTGGTAAAATGGTTGATTATTACTTTTTTTACGGGCCGGATTTTGACAGGATTATTGACCTGTACAGAACAGCTTCCGGTAGGGCTCCGATGCATCCAAAATGGTCATTTGGATTATTCCAGTCGCAGGACAGGTATACAAGACAAGACGAAATTTTAGGGGTTAAGTATAACTATCGGAATAATCACATCCCGGTTGATGCAATAGTGCAGGATTGGTATTGGTGGTCGCCCTTGCCGATGGGTTCGCATGTGATGAGCCCTGACAGGTACCCAAATCCTAAGGCAATGATTAATGAACTGCATAAAGCTAATATGCACGCCATGATCTCTATATGGCCGGTATTTGGCAGCGGAACCAGAGACTTTGATGATTTGAAAAGCAAAGGATTTTTAACAAGTATTACCTGGGATAATTTTGTTACCCACACGTTTGATAGTTATTATGATGCGCATAACCCCAAAGCCAGGGAAAGATACTGGGAGCAAGCCCGCGACAGTGTGGTAAAACGCTACGGCTGGGATGCCTGGTGGGTTGACCAATGCGAACCTGACAACGGCAGCTTGCTTGATGAGCGCCGCAAAGCAGATTTTTCAGTTGGTAAGGGGATAGATTATTTTAATACCTACTCTTTGGAACATTCCAAAGGGCTTTATAAAGGATGGCGCAGGGATATTCCAGGCAAACGT
>Ga0193702_1000266_pt1 | contig 20994 bp, 21 predicted proteins | sample U3a1metaG_FD_143060 | JGI IMG/M metagenome (GOLD analysis project Ga0193702, IMG submission 143060) | Soil microbial communities from a riparian zone of the East river system, Colorado, United States - U3a1 | ecosystem: Environmental > Terrestrial > Soil > Riparian zone | place: USA: East River... | reverse complement strand
AACGACCTGTTTTGGGCGCTTCGCGGTGGTGGCGGTAACTTTGGGGTTGTTACCTCGTTTGTATTTAAGCTGCACCCCGTAAACATGGTGTATGGGGGCCCAATGTTATGGGAACTTGATGAAGCCGAAAATATATTAAAATGGTACCAGGACATTGTTAAACACGCACCTACTGAACTTAACGGGTTCTTCGCTTTCCTTTGCGTTCCTCCCGGGCCGCCGTTCCCCGAACATTTGCACAAAAAGAATATGTGCGGTGTAGTTTGGTGCTATAGCGGCGACATGGAAAAGGCTGAAAAGGTTTTTAAGCCGATCCGTAATTTCAGGAAGCCTGCGCTTGATTTTGTAGGCCCTATCCCTGTTCCGGCTATGAATAGCATGTTTGATGCGCTGATGCCGCCCGGCTTAAACTGGTATTGGAAGGCTGATTTTGTAAATGATTTAGGTGATGAAGCGATTGCAGCACATTTAAAATTTGGATCAAACTTGCCTACCTTGCTTTCAACCATGCATCTTTATCCCATTAACGGCGCCGCTGCAAGAGTGAGCAACACGGCTACACCGTGGAACTACCGGGGCGCTACCTGGGCAATGGTAATTGCGGGTATTGACCCTGATCCGGCCAATAACGACAAGATCAGCAAATGGGCAAAAGATTACTGGGAAGCATTGCACCCTTACTCAGCCGGTGGCGCCTACGTAAACTTCATGATGGACGAAGGAGAAGAAAGGATTAAAGCTACTTATGGGGATAACTATGAAAAGCTAACTTTAATAAAAACCAAATACGACCATGACAATATGTTTAAAGTAAACCAGAATATAAAACCTATGGTGCTGCACCATATGAATTAAAATTATAGCATGGGTCGCCAAATTTGCCTGTCTTTCTGTTAATCATTTATTGAATAGCGGGAAGACAGGCAATTTTTAACCCTTAGCTTTTGTCCAATACCCCTTCAGCATCTTCCGCCACCTCAGGTTTAATAATATTTCTTTTGGGGAAGTTGAACAGTATAGAAGTAAGTACCGGAATAACAAACACAGCTACCGTAAATACCGATACAAAAACATCAACATGTTTGCCTTCAAGCATTTCGGCCGCCGGCGTTCCCGGGGCAAAATGGGTATATAGTGAAACGGAAAGCTTAATACCCAATACACCAATTACTATAAAGGCAACGGTCTCTAAAAAGGTAAATTTCTCCATCAGCTTTACAAAGGCCTGTGCTACAAAACGCATGGCCAGGATCCCAATAAACACCCCGGTGTATATTAAAAACACATGGTCGGTAAAGGCTACCGCCGCAAATACGTTATCTATAGAAAAAGCAAGGTCCATCAGCTCAACAATAGCTACTGTCGACCAAAATACCCCAAACATGCCTACTGTTGAGCGGTACAGCCAGTTCTGGCTTTTATCTATCGATTCACTTTCTCCACCGTTATTGGCCGCCTGTATTTTTCCTTTAAAATAGTTAAAGCTAAGATACAGTAAGTAAAAACCGCCTATAGGTTTCAGCCACCAGATCTTAACCAGCCAGGCAGCTAAAAACAAACAAACGCCCCGTAATACATAAGCCCCGATAATACCATAGCGCAACGCTTTATTACGCTGGTGCTTTGGCAAATCCAATACCATAGTTGCCAAAACAGCGGCATTATCAACCGAAAGCAGGCTTTCTATCAATATCAAATTGAGTATTATCAGCAATCCTGCCCGGATATCTTCCCCCAAAAGTTTGTGCAATAAGTCCATATATAAATTAATTTATTTAAGCTGTTTTTTATAGGGGTATCTCAAAAGTGCCCTAATATATAAATTAAAAATATCCCGGCACTTGTTTACTGTTATATTAAATAATACAACCTCTATTTGATGCAAAAGCCATTAAATTATTACAATAATTTATTTACATCGGTATTTGTTAAATACTGTAACTTAGTTTCACAATTTAAATCAAATAACAGCGTCAATTCACAACAGGACGCATGTTTAACAAAAGATATATACTACTACAATGGCTATTAATTTATTAAAAGGACAAAAGATAGATATCGGCTTATCTAAAATGACAGTGGGTTTGGGCTGGAACCCTAATGAAGGTACAGGATACGAGTTTGACCTGGACGTATCGGCAATAATGATTGATGCGAACCGCTTCGTCCCGGAAGATGAGTTCTTTGTTTTTTACAATAATGTAGATTCCCCTGATACGGCCGTTCACCATACCGGTGATGACCCCTCAGGCGGCAACAGCGATGGCGGCGATGATGAATCCATCAACATCGACTTGACTAAGGTTGATCCCAAGATCCAGGAAATACTTTTCGTAGTTACTATTCACGAGGCGCAGAACCGCAGGCAAAACTTTGGCCAGGTACGTGACTCATACATCAGGATAATTGATGACCTTTCAGGCAACGAAGTTTGCAAGTACGAGCTTGGCGAAGATTTTTCAATTGAAACCGCCATTGAGTTTGGGCGTTTATACAGGCGCAACGGGCAGTGGAAGTTTGAAGCTTCGGGCGTTGGTTATAAAGAGGACCTTGCCTTCTTTTTGAGCAAGTATTTTAAAGGACAGATTATTAAATAATAAAATATTATGGCTATAAACTTAGTAAAAGGTCAAACTATTGACCTTCGTAAAAATGATAGTGGCGAAAGTTATGACCTATCGTCGGTTACTATCGGTTTAGGATGGGATGTAAGGCAAACGCAAGGTGGTGGCGGTTTTTTAGGCAGGCTGTTTGGCGGTGGCGCCGAAGAAGTGGAATATGATTTGGATGCGATTGCTTTTTTGCTTGATAAAAATGGCAAGGTGGCCAACATGGGGCGTACTGTACAAAGGCCAAACGGCAGTAACATAAGCTTGTATGAGGGCGATGTGATCTACTTTAACTCCATGAAACATCCGTCAGGAAACATCTGGCTTACCGGCGATAACCGTACAGGCGCAGGCGATGGTGATGACGAGCAGATAATTGTAAAGCTTGATGCGCTTGATCAAAAATATGATAAGATAATTTTTATAGTTGCCATTTACCAGGGCCGCAAAAACAACCAGCATTTTGGTATGGTTGAAAACGCTTTTATAAGAGCGGTTGACAACAAGGGTAAGGAAATTGCAAAATTCAGCCTCTCGGGCGATGCTACTTATAACGGCATGCATGCGATGACCTTTGCCGAAGTGTATCGCAGGGATGGGTCGTGGAAGTTCAGGGCCATAGGTGATGCGCACCAAACTGATAATTTTATTGAATTGTTAAGGAACTACCAGGCTTAGTTTTTATTTTTAAGTCAGCAGTACATCTTACAACCCGCTCTATGCCTTATTACCAGCATTATTCTTTTGATCTTTGGTTAACGCTTATAAAATCAAATCCGGAATTTAAGACGGAACGGACAAAAATTTTCCACCGCGATTTTAATCCTTGCCACAAAAGTATTGATGAAGTTGCAAAGGTTTTTAGACAGGTTGATTTAATGTGCAATGCCGTTAATGAAAACACCGGGAAGAATATTGATTCGGACGAAATGTACCTGATGGTTATCAGCTTAATAAATGATAATCAGCTAAATGTTAAGGACATCGATACGGGTACGCTCTATCATGATATGGAAACGCTTTTGTTTAACTATTTGCCCGTGCTATACTCACCTGTAACAATTGAGGTGCTTGATCATCTAAAAAATAAAAGCGGCGGTACATTTAGCCTGCTAAGCAATACCGGTTTTATAAAAGGCGTAACTTTAAAAAAAGTATTATCTGAATTAAAGATAGATCAGTATTTCGATTTTCAGCTTTACTCGGACGAGGCGGGGATGTCAAAACCAAATCCTGCTTTTTTTGAGCTGATGCTGCAAAACATCAAACGGGTAAATCATCCAAAACAAATCAATTTAAATAACATTATTCATATAGGCGATAACCCGGTAACCGATGTGGAAGGCGCTAATGCAGCAGGTATAAAAAGCATGCTTATTAATTCAAACGACCAGGACATAACAAGTTTAAAAAATTAATGAAAGCAACTTATTCATTACACCATATAGATAGCCCTTCGGCGTTTGGCTTTAACCCGGATGATTACAGCCGTTTTAAGTTCGGCGATGATGCGGTTGCAAAACACTTTGGCATTAGCCTGGCTGATGGTTTTATAAGCCGGCATTTAGAACAGGAGCCGGTTGAGCAGCAAATTGTTGTGATCTCCAGCCCCTACTCGTTTATTCCAACAGCTACCTTCGCCATGAAAACCTGGTTTGTTTACCGCCTTAACCGCTGGCTGGCAGCAAATGGTTATGCCGTTGTACAGGAAACCAAGGTGCACCGTACCATAACCTATAAAGAAGATTACGGTGAACTAAATGCGCAGGAAAGGATCAACCTGATCGGGAATGATTCATTTCATATTGATAAACAATTTTTGGAGGGCAAAACCCTTATATTTTTAGATGACATTAAAATAACCGGCAGCCATGAGCGCATGATCATGAAAATGGTTGGCGAATATGGCCTGCAAAATGATATCTATATGCTGTATTTTGCCGAGTTGGTAAACAAAAGCATCCATCCGAATATTGAAAATTTACTGAACTATCACCAGGTAAAAACAATCTTCGACCTGGAGCCGATCATAAAAAGCGGCAGCTTTACCATAAATACCCGGATAGTAAAGTATATCCTGAACTATAATTTTGAGTGCTTTTGTATCTTTATTGAAAATCAGGCTGATTGTTTTATAAATTTACTTTATGATATGGCCCTGGGCAACGGTTATCATACCATTGATGCCTATGCTAAAAACCTTAATTTTATTACCGAAAATCTATTTGTGAACAATAATAATTTAATAAAACATGGCAATTAATTTGCAAAAAGGGCAGCGCGAGAATATCGGCGCTCCTAAATTTACCATTGGTTTAGGATGGGATACCAACAGCTCTTCAACTGGCAGCGCGTTTGATTTGGATGCCTCTGTTTTTGTTTTAGGCGAAAACAAAAGATTGCTGGGAGATGAATACTTTGTTTTTTATAACAACCTAAAATCGCCGGATGGTGCGGTTGAGCATACCGGGGATAACTTAACCGGCGAAGGCGATGGCGATGATGAGCAAATAAAGATCGATCTTTCAAAAATAGACCCCAAAGCAACCGAGATCTGTGTGGTTGTTACTATCCATGAAGCCGAGAACCGCAGGCAAAACTTTGGCCAGGTACGCAACTCCTTCATCCGCATCTTTGATGCTGCAACCAACACCGACCTTTTAAATTACGAGCTGGAAGAAGATTTTTCGATTGAAACCGCCGTTGAGTTTGGCAGGATCTACAAAAAGGATAACAACTGGAAGTTTGAAGCTGTTGGCGCTGGCATGAAAGGCGGTTTACAGGATTATTTAAATAAATACCAATAACCTATGGCAATCAATCTTCAAAAAGGGCAGCGCATCAGCCTTGAAAAAAGCAACGGCAGCAAGCTGCAAAACATATGCGTAGGTATTAACTGGGGCGCTATTGAAAAAAAAGGGCTTTTTGGCTTTGGTGTAACCAAAGAAGCGGTTGACCTTGATGCCAGCTGCGCATTATTTGATGAGGCTAAAAACCTTATCGATGTGGTTTACTTTGGGAATTTACGCTCAAAAGACAGCGCAGTACAACACAGCGGCGACGACCTTACCGGTGACATGGAGGGTGATGACGGCCTGGATAATGAAGTAATTACGCTTGATTTTTCGCGGTTAAGCCCCGCGGTAAACTATGTAGCCTTTGTACTGAACAGCTTTCGCGGACAGGATTTTGGCACTATTCCGTTTGCATCTATCCGCATTTATGAAGGTACGCCAAAAAGAGTGAACGAGATTTACGCTACTTACGATATTGGGCACAGCAAAGACTTTGCCGGCCACGTATCAATGGTGATGGGCGTATTTTATAAGAAGAACGCCGAGTGGAAATTTAATGCCATTGGCGAACCTACCCGCGACAGGAAACTGGAAGAAACGGTAAAAACAGTTAGTCAAAACTATTTATAATAAAAACGCACCGGGGTATATTTAATGGCAATCCGGGTGCAGTAAGAATGATACTTTTAAAGACAAAAATATGGACAGCACACTAGATAACAACGAGCTAAACATTACCCCGGTTACGCTTGATATAAGCAATACAACCCCGGTTAAACTGGATAAGGAAGGCAATGTAGACCTTACCAATATAAAACCCGAAGAGGTAAAAAAATATAGTGAAATAGGTAAAGCTATTGATCCGAAAGATGTGAACTCGATCCTTAATTATGGCACCGAGGTTCAAAGCTCGATGGAAAAGTATAGCAATACCTTTTTAACTTCGGTACGTACCTATAACTCGGGCGAAGTTGGCGGCCTCATTAATGAATTGCTTACCGAGCTGAATTATATTGATGTGGATGAGCTGAATCAAAATGCCTTCTCCTCATTCATATCACATATTCCTTTTGTAAAAAAGCTGGTATTTGATGCCAAAAAGCTTTTCCAGAAGTATGATACCGTGATTAACAATATTGATAAGATCACCAATAAAATAAAAGCCGGCAGGATCAACTCCATTAAAGATAATGCTTCGCTGCAAACCATGTTCGACAGCAATGTAAGCTACATCCACCAGATGGAAGAGCTGATCATATCAGGGCAGCTAAAGCTGAACGAGCTTAATGAGCAGCTTGCACAAATGGATGCCAACCCGGCAGCCTATAATGATTATGAAATTGCCGATATGCGCGATTTTACCAACAGGCTTGATAAACGCCTGGCCGATTTAAAGGTGGTGCGTTTTATTATGATGCAATCGCTTGCGCAGATCAGGGTGGTGCAAAACAACAATACCAGCATAGCCGAAAAAGCACAATCGATAGTATCAACCACTATTCCGGTTTGGAAAAACCAGCTTACCATTGCCGTAGCGTTAAACCGTCAAAAGGAAAATGTGGAGATGCAGAAAAAGATCTCGGACACCACGAATACCATCCTGCAAAAAAATGCCGAGCTGCTGAAACAGAATAGCATAGATGTAGCCCGTGAAAATGAAAAAACAGTAGTATCGTTGGATACCTTAAAGAAAACAACGGCGTCGCTGATTGACACATTAACGGAAGTTAAGCGCATCCACGAAGAAGGAACCCAGAACAGGAAAACATTAAACACCGAACTGCAAAACCTGGAAACAGAGTTAAAAAAGACGGTAACTAACCAGTAATTAAGTCTGGAGCCTTAAGTCGAAAGGCTTAAGTATTTGTTTGTTCCTGACTTAGAACTTACGACTTAAGGCTTTTGACTTAACACTAAAGCGCAATAGCTATTCTCGCTTCGATGCAGAAGCATAAGCAATTTTTTTCAAAAAAGTGCTGACACCAGTTTGTCAGCACTTTTCGCATTTTTTGGCGGAACAGGCGGGGCAAAAAGTGCATTATTAATACAGAAACGAGGTTTTTAGCACTTCGGATCAACTTTTTGCTGTTACACCCTGTTAACACTATTTTAGTGTAACACCTGCATAAAACTATACTATAATACAGGTTTAGTTTACATTGGGTATTGGCTTGGGTTTAGTCAACGCTGGTTAAAATGTTGAATGCGGTTTCCCTGGAACCATCATGGCGGCTTGTTGCATTAATGCCCCTGTAATTTTGTAATTTTGCAGAAAAAAAAATTGGCTGTTGATTAATGGATGAAAACCGATTAAATATTTTAAATGAATCGAACCGGATGCTTAGTAAGCTGCAATTGCTTTCTGTTTATTTTGGAGAAGATACTATTTATAAAATTTATTTACGCAGCCAGGTAATCCACAAGCTTTTCGAGAACAATCCCGAGCTTGATATTAATAAGCTGGAGCTTTTTCACCTGCAATTTACCGCAAGCCTTATTGAGCTGCTCAGGAAAATAAAAAAGAACAACGAGAATAACATCAGCATTTTGTTTGATGAGGTCCAGGTAAATAAAGAGATGGTAGAAAAGTTGAATGATTCGGTTTATACCGAAAACAATTTCAACATTGATAAGCAGCGGCAGGCGCTAAAGATCAACCTCTCTTTACGAAAATTGTTCCAGGTTTTATCTGACGATTCTTCAGACGATCCACTTTCCAAAAACATCAATGCTTTCAGCTCGCGCTTTGCCCCTGATTTCTTTTACTCAATTGATAACAAGCTGTTTGATGATCTTGTTAGTTACAAAGACAATGAGGTTTATACCAGCAATTATGCCGTTATTCAGAAAAAATTGATGGGCTTATTAAGCAAGTATGATTTTAAAACCGAGTTTTTTTGCGGGTTAAAATCGGGCAGCCAGGTTATTGAGGTTTATAAATTTACAGAGACCGAGAGACACTTTTTATATTTCCCTGCCCGTAATTTATTCGTCTTTTTAGATGTGGCTAAGATTAGCGGAGTAGATTGGTCAAACAATCTTTCAAAGAAGGAAAAGCTGATCCACGAGTTGAATGACAAAAATGACAAGTTGCTAAGCAGCGCAGGCGCCATGAAAGCTAACATGCCAGCCGACATTAAAACATTATTAATCGAAGACCTGAAAAAACTGGAGGATATAAATTTCCTTCAAAATCTGAGCAATATTGACGTGCAGGCCAATATTTTAAAAACCATGCTAAACACCAACATCGACTAATCAACCTAACTAAAACACAGTGATACTTAAGCTTAACAAAATAATAGCCTCAATTTTTGGGATAGGATTTCTAAAAGGCGGCGGCACCTATGCTGCATTGGTAACCTGTGGTGGCATCTGGCTGCTGTGGCAAAGCCCGGCTTTTCAAAACCCGTTCTACCTCCTGGTAATTACCATTGCTATAACGCTTTTAGGTGTTTATGTAAGCAACAAAGTTGAACCGGATTGGGGCGAAGACAGCTCACGGGTAGTAATTGATGAAGTTGCCGGAATGCTAATTGCCATGTTATTTATACCTGCTAATATCTACTTCCTGTTAGCCGGCTTTATTTTGTTTCGTTTTTTTGATATTGTAAAGCCCCTGTATATCCGTAAAATGGAAGCGCTTCCCAGCGGAACCGGTGTGATGATGGATGATGTGCTGGCGGGTGTATATTCAAATATATTGTTGTGGGTAGGTTATTTTGTTTGGGTAAAGTTCGGGCACTAATTTATATATATTATTAAGCGCATAGCAGCTTCAAAGATTGCCATTTAGTTACATAATGCGTATTTTTGTTTAGGGCTTGTACAAACGTGATCTATGTATTTTGATTCATTTAAGAATTTCCCGGATGCTACCATTAGCAAATCTCTTTTATGGGAATACGATACTACCCGTATCGACTATAAAAGTATGAGGGATATTATTGTACAACGGGTTATTGAAAGAGGCTGGCCGAATGACTGGTATGCTATGCTAAACTTATACGGTGTGGAAGGTGTGAAATCGGCGATAAAAAACATCCCCTATCTCAATGAAAAAGATATGAATTTTGTCAGCCATCAATTTAATATTCCTTTATCCGCTATGAAATGCTACAAAAACAAACAGTCAGCCAAAGCACTCTGGAACTCCTGATCCTTTTAATGAAAGATGAGCAGTTCAACGAGTTCTTTCTTGTAGGCGGAACAGCACTTTCATTACAGATCGGCCATCGTATTAGTATTGATCTTGATCTTTTTTCGATTACCCCATTTGATGAGAGTTTGTTACTAATCTATCTCGAATCCAATTATAAATTTCAATTGGATTACCAGTCCAAAAGCACTTTAAAAGGACAGATCAATGGGGTGAAAGTGGATTTTATAGCTCATAGCTATCCCTTAGTAAAACCCTTAATTCTGGATGAAGAAGTACGATTGGCAAGCCTTGATGATATTTCAGCAATGAAACTAAATGCTATTTCAGGAAACGGTACACGCCTTAAAGATTTTATAGATATAGCCTACTTATCTTCTTCGCTAACCCTCGCTCAGATGATTGATGCATATGTTCAAAAATATTCATCCCGAAATCCCGTCATGGTTATGAAAGCCCTGGATTATCATAATGATATTGACTTTAATGAACCCATTGAAATGGTAAGCGGAATGTATTCCTGGAAACAGATAAAACAACGGCTGGGGCAAATGGCCGGTAATCCCCAAAAACACTTCCAAAACATTCAATAAAACTCCGCAACTTTCGGGTCGGATTGCGTATTGCAGCGCCGTACTTTTGTTATGTACTAATAAGGAAAACAAAATGAAAGACCAGGAAATAACAAATTATAGCCGCATTGAAGACGCAATAGGCTATATAAGAGATAACTTTAAAAACCAGCCGACTCTTGATGAAATTGCCGAAAAGGTACACTTAAGTCCTTTCCATTTTCAACGGATCTTTACCGACTGGGCAGGCGTGAGTCCGAAGAAATTTCTGCAATACATCAGTCTTGATCATGCCAAAAAAATGCTGGCAAGCCAGGCTACTTTGTTTGATACAGCTTTTGATACCGGCCTGTCGGGCACCAGCCGCCTGCACGATCTGTTTGTAAACATTGAAGGGATGACACCCGGCGAGTATAAAAATGGCGGCGAAAATCTATCCATAAATTACAGCTATGCCGAAAGCCCGTTCGGGAACGTGCTGGTTGCATCAACCGAAAAAGGGATCTGCCATATAGCTTTTGCAAATAGTGAAGCTGAAGGATTGGTTGCCTTGAAAAAAGCTTTCCCGAATGCAGCATATAAACCTATGGTTGATCTGATCCAGCAAAATGCCCTGTATATTTTCAAACACGACTGGAGCAAACTTGACGAAATAAAACTGCACCTTAAAGGCACCGATTTCCAGATAAAAGTTTGGGAAACGCTTTTGAAAATCCCCGCAGGCAAGCTCTCAACCTACGGCAACATCGCCAACCAGCTTAACCAGCCTACAGCATCGAGGGCAGTAGGCAGCGCGGTGGGCGATAACCCGGTAGCGTTTTTAATCCCCTGCCACCGGGTGATCCAATCCACCGGCGAATTTGGGCAATACCACTGGGGCAGTAACCGTAAAACAGCAATAATAGGCTGGGAAGCGGCGCAAGCGGAAGCTCTTAATTAATAAGACTTGTCATTATCATTAACAGACTTACGAAGTTTAAAAAACTTCGTAAGTCTTATTCTCAAAAAAAGTGAACAACATAAAAAAAATAATTGAAGCTGTAAACTGGCCTTCAATTACCGAAGCTATGGATACCAATGGCTATGCCATTATCCCCGGCTTCATCCCCCCGGATGAGTGCAATGCGCTGATCCAAAACTATGGAAATGCAGGCAGTTACCGTAAAACAGTGGTAATGGAAAGGTATCGCTTTGGTTTAGGTGAGTATAAATATTTCTCGTACCCCTTACCTCAAATTATACAGGAGCTGAGGCAGCAGGTATATCCCAAGCTTGCACCTATTGCCAATAATTGGATGCGGGCCTTGAATATCCAAACGGTATTTCCAGACACATTTGAAGAACTGCAACAGCTTTGCCACGATAATAAGCAGGATAAACCAACCGCGCTAATTTTAAAATACGGTCCGGGTGGCTTCAATACCCTGCACCAGGATCTGTATGGCGACATTTACTTCCCAATGCAGCTGGTTATGTTTTTAAATGCGCCGGATGAAGATTATACCGGCGGAGAATTTGTATTAACAGAACAGATCCCGAGAGCACAATCAAAAGCCATAGTTTTAAAACCACGCAAAGGGGATGTGCTGCTATTTACCACTAATTTCCGCCCGGTAAAAGGCACTAAAGGCTATTACCGCGTAAATATGAAACATGGTGTAAGCGCATTACACAGCGGCGAGCGTTATACACTTGGCGTTATTTTTCACGATGCCTTGAGCTAATGGTTAAACATATTGATATTAGTAACGCGGATTTAAGAAAGCTTATCAGGCAGAAAGAAATAAAGCTTGGAGGGAACCACAAGCTTAAAATTTATGGCTTGTTACGATGCTGGTCAGGTATGCGGATGAAGAGGGAAAACCGGGTGTTTTTTACTGACCTGGGCGAAGCTATTGATAACGGCTACAGGCCCTGCGGAAACTGCATGCCTGTCGAATATAAAAAATGGAAAAATGGATCTGTTCAATAATAACACCGCTGAGAACCTGTTGCCCTATGACGGGACGGTAAATTATCACGGCAGGATTTTAAAGCCCGATGAGGCTATAAATTATTGCAATATCTTGTTAGAGAACATCGCCTGGAAAAATGATGAGGCTTTTATTTTTGGCAAACACCTTATCACCAAACGTAAAGCCGCCTGGTATGGCAATGCCGGGTATTTATACACCTACTCCGGCACTACCAAACAAGCCCTGGCGTGGACACCGGAACTGCTTGCTCTGAAACAATTGGTTGAAGAAATAACCGGGGTCACCTTTAACTCCTGCCTGTTAAACCTGTATCACAATGGCGATGAAGGAATGGCCTGGCACAGCGATGATGAATCATCGCTTGGGAAAAATACCACAATAGCCTCACTCAGCTTTGGTGCCGAAAGAAAATTCAGCCTGAAGCATAAAACCACCAAACAAACGATTTCAACTGTGCTCGAAAACGGCAGCTTACTGGTTATGAAAGATGCAACGCAAACCAACTGGCTGCACAGTCTGCCTAAATCAAAAAAAATAAGCAGGCCCCGCATAAACCTCACCTTCCGTACTATGATCAATTAAACCCAGGCACTATATACAGGCACGTAAGCTATTTATGCTATCTAATAATTCAGCATATTTATTCGCCATCTGGTTAAACAAGGCCTGATCGATCGAATAAGCAAGGCTGTCATTATGTTTTTTAACGTTTAAGATCCCAAGTGTTTTTAATTCTGCAACCTGTTCATTAACTGTTTCAGGAGCTAACGAAATATTGCCAAAATCTTCCGGGGTTATTGCATTACCGTTGGCGGCAATAAACCTCACAATAGCAACTCTCGCAGGTGAGGCCAGGGCATCGGCAAAGTTTGACAATTCATTATCGCTGTCAACGAAGCTTGAATTTAAGAATGACATAGCAAAGTATTTTTTGCAACGAACGTAAGTTTAGCACACAACCGGGTGAGCTATGCCTTTACAATTCGGTTGTTACAAGTTGAATGAATAAGAAAATTTGTGAGTTAAAAAGTGAAAGCTGTTGTACCGGACGGATACTACAACGAAAGATAATTAAAGCTCAAATTCTCCAGGCGCACAGAAAAAGTAAAAGATTTGCGGGGTAGGGTCTATTTAAGCAGATGTATACTAACTGATTATCCAGCTTAAAGAATAAAAAATATAAAAAGGAAAGAATAAGCAACGCGAATGTCGCCGTTACAAGCCTCTTGGTTAAAGCTAATTTAGGGTGAGCCGGAAGTTTTTCAGAAAAGGGAGTTGATTTCTTTTTAGATAAAAAACCGGCGGTTGATTTTAATGATCCGGTTTTATAAACTTTGGCAGTTATTGTTATTTGCCCTGAAATATCAGCTGTGCTTGAATGAAAAGATACATAGCTGCATGAAAATATCAAGATTAGCAAAGCAATGCTAAATGCTAACGATCTCCTGGCTATGTTTTTGAAGCGCATTTGTTTATTTAACAATAATTTATGTCAACCAGGGGATATTGACATGTTAAAATATAATAGCGCAAAGTTATGCCGGCATTGTTAAATAACCTTCCCTGTCATGTTAATAAATTATTAACTAATTATATAAAAAAAGGCAGGATGTTCATCCAAAACACCCCGCCGTCCTTATTGATTATGCACTTTTAAAAAAGCAGGATGTTCATCCAAAACACCCCGCCGTCCTTATTGATTATGTATTATGATTATGCAACTTTTAAAAAAGCAGGATGTTCATCCAAAACACCCCGCCATCCTTATTGATTATGTATTATTTTCCGTAAGCAATCCACGAAGCTTTTGACCAGTCGTTTGCCGGGTCAACAGCACCTACATAGGTGGTTTTAGTAAAGAAAGCATCAGTTAAAGCTGTCGCTGTAAAAGCAGCAGTAGCAGTGATAGCAGCCGAACCTGTTTTAGGTAAAAGGTTTGGAGCTGTGTTATTGAAAGGATCAGTTAAGCCAACATCTGCAGCAGTAGCAAACGTTTTGCTTCCGTCGCGGGTTTCAACCAGTGTTTTTAAACCTGCTGCTGTTAACAATGCTGTGTTGGTTAACTTAGCAACATTATAATTTGGCCCGTATGATTGCAATAAGCTGTTTAAAAATCCGCTTGTACCGGCTATGTAAAACTGGGCTGTTACATCATTATCAATATTTAATCCTGCTTTTTGACCGCCCAATACAATTGAGTTTGCTAACGTAAATTTAGCACCTCTTCTCCAGCGCATGTTGTAGCCATAATCGGCAGATACACCCGTTGCATTATTTGGCCCGATAGCTGTGAAGTTTGAGAGTACAGGGCTTGTAACCGGGGTTAATAAATAGCCTTTTGCATCAGTAGTATTATCAACCTCAAAGTTGTTTGAGATATCGCCAGAAGTTCCTTTGTTATCGGTAAATGCAGGGTCTTTAATTGAAATACCAAACTGGATCTTACCGCGGTATCCGTCATCTAAATCAAAATCATCGTCAGCACAGTTATAGGCTATTAAATATTTAGCATTAAATGTTCCGCCAAAAAATTCAAAAGCATCGTCCAGGCCGCGTACAATTTCAATATGATCAACCACTGTACCACTTCCTACAGTGTACATGCTCAATCCGTTTACTTCATCACCGGGGTTTACCGCTTTACCGGCATATTCAATCCGTACATATTGCAAAACGCCTGAATTATCAGCATCATCAGTGCCGCCAAATAACTGGTGGGCAACGTCTACACCGCCTTCAAGAACTGCGTGGTTACCATTACCTGTAGCTTTACCAACTACTACAACTCCGCCAAAATCACCAGGCTTAGGTGAAGCTTCTGCTGATGTAAAAACAATTGGCTTATCAGCAGTACCGGCTGCATTAATTTTGCTGCCTTTATAAATGATCAGTACACCGGCTGAATCTTTATTACTTACAATTTTAGTACCCGGGTCAATGGTTAATGTTACATTATTATCAACATAAACATAACCTCTTATGCGGTAGGTTACACCTGCTGTCCAATGGGTATCTTTAGTGATGCTTCCTCTTACATCAACATTGGTAACCTTAACCGGCGGCTTACTGCCGTTGTTATCTTTTGAGCACGAAGCCAGGCCCAGCAAGGCTAAGGAGCCTAATAAATAAAGTGATTTTTTCATATTACTTGTTTAATAATTGCTTGTTTAATGGTTTTTATTTGCGTTTTAAATGTTACTTGTGAAAATCAAAATTGTACTTGAATGAAAGCGTAGTTGAAAAGCCCGAATAACGGCTTTGGATGATCTTGTCCTCACTGCTTTTGTAAGCAGTGCTACTGGCTGAACCGTAGTTGTTATAATAAACAAAGGGCTGTGCCAGCAAATCAGAAACTGTCAGCTTAATTTCGGCGCGCTTGTTAAATAAGGCCTTGCTCAGCTGCATATCAATAACATCGCGGGGCTTTTCATAAATATCAACCCCACCTGTTACAGCCCTGAACCGCAGGCGCTCGCCAATCCGGTTGTAAAGCACATTAAAAGTGAACCCGCTATTTTCAGGTGTGTAGTAAATACCCGAATTGATCAGGTAAGGCGACTGCCCCTGCAATGGAGTTGAAACATCCCTGCCATCGGCAAGCTTTACTTTTGCGTTGATGTATGATGCATTAACATAAAAAGTAACATTCCTTAAAAAACTGACATCGGCAATAAAATCCAGCTTTTTACGAAGCTCTGCCTCAAAGCCAAAATCTGTTGCATTAAGCGCATTTTGGTACGTTAAAATATCATTGCCCTGGTTAATTTGTTCAATAGGGTTTTTAAATTTTTTGTAGAAAGCCGATACGGAAATAACTTCTCCGCCGGAAGGGAAGTATTCATAACGAAGATCCGCATTATCAATAAGGCTTCTTTGCAGATCAGGGTTCCCGGTTATAATAAAGTTGTTCTGGTAATCAAAATACCTGAAGCTTGCCAGTTCCCTAAACTCCGGCCGGTTTACCGAGCGGAAATAAGATGCGCGTAAGTTTGTTTTAGGCGTTAGGCTATAAGTTAAATTACCCGAAGGCAAAACATCGGTATTATTGTACTCCTGTATGGGTTTGCCGGCCGGTGAAAGTGTTTGGTTGTAACGCTCAACCCTAGCGCCCCATACAAGCCTGAGTTTGCCGGTAAGTTTATTATCAAGCATAACATAGCCCGCATCCTGATCTGCCTTACCCTTATAATCTGTGGAGCTCAAATCAAGGCGGGCAAGATCGATCCCGTTTTGCCCGACACTCTCCGGGCTAAATACATTACCTATTGTTAAGCCGTTACTCAGTTCCAGGTTCTTTTTCCCGGGAGCAAAAGCGGCCGCATAACCTAAAGCATCAATACTGAAATCACGGTCGCGGTGAGATATTAAACCACCGAATTTAAATTTTTGCGATTGATCCAACCATTTAAACGGGATGGCCAGATTTGCTTTGGCACCGTAAATATTCTCATTTAATTTACTGTAGATCCGGCCAAGGCTGTTGGGCAGCGGACTGTTCTCTGATGCCAGCACAATATATTCCGGTAAATTATCAGGCGTAAAAACGGTTACTATCCGCTGATCCGGCTGGTTACGGTATGATAAACCGTACGAGCCGCTCCAGTCAAATACAATGTTCTGTTTGCCAAAAGTATGCTGGCCTTCTAATACAGAAGTATAAATGCCGTTTTGAGTAGTTTCAACTGAGTAACCTTTGTATTTTAAAGGCTCTGTTTGGCTTGCTTCAAAATTGAGCGCATTGCTTGTTTGCTCAAAATCAACACTAAAATCGTTATTGTATAAGTTTCTTAGAGCTATTTTATTTTTTCCAAACGTGTAGGCAAAATTTAACAGGCCCCCCAGGTTTTTATAGTTGGTAAACACATTACGATCATAACTATATACAGGAAGCTCAGCCGCAGAATTGTTAAATCCAAAATATCCTATCCTGTTACCAAAGGATGACTTGTGGCCATTAGTGTAATTCAAGCTTAAGTTATACCCAAACCTGTTATCGTCCTTAGTGGTAGCCGAATTACCTGTTGACAATTGAAAGCCGATATTAGGCAAACTGCCTTGTCCTTCGCGGTAACCAAACGTGTTAGGAAATTGCTGTGCTATCGCTACTTTTTCGGCGCTGGTAGTTCCTGATGTATAGTTTGATTTAACATTAGCATAAGCATCAGGCAGTTTTCTTGATCCGTCATCAAAACCCAGGAAATCATATTTACCCGACGGGCTGGCATCAATAAAATTATTTTTAAAGGTAGTTTTTGAATTATACCCTGCACTTAATGAAGCCTCCAGGTATTTACTGTCGGGAATATCTTTTGTGATGGTATTAATGGTACCGCCGGAAAAATCTCCCGGCAAATCCGGCGTTCCGGTTTTATACACCACAATATTATCAACCAGGCTTGAAGGAATAATATCAAAAGAGAACGCTTTTTTATCCGGCTCTGAGCTTGGGAGAACTGCGTTGTTTAAAAGGTTATTATTATAACGCTCGGCAAGGCCCCTTATAACTACAAACTTCCCATCCTGAACTGAGGTACCGCTTATTCGTTTTAAAACATCACCGGTATTACGGTCGGGCGACCGCCGGATAACATCTGCAGAGATGCCATCGGTAACCTGGACATCATTTTTCCGCCGTGCGTACAGCGCATTTACTGATTCCTGTTTAAAAGTTGCCATAATAACAACTTCATTAAGATTTTGCAGGGCAGCTAAACCAAGTGTAATATCAAGTGGTGTAACAGTGCCCTCTTTTACTTCAACATCTGATATTGATTTGGTTTGGTAGCCGATATACTTTATAACTACGGTATATTTGCCGGGTTGCAGGCCGTTTAGCAGGTATCTGCCTTCAACATCAGCAGCAACGCCGGTAGCTGTGCTTGGGATGCCAACCGATGCGCCGATCAGCGTTTCGCCCGTTTTTTCATCAAGGATCTTACCGCCGATCTTCCCGGTGTTTTGGGCAAATAATGATAATGAACAACCTAAAAACAGAACAATGAATACAACAGAAAAATACTTATTTACGAACATAACTTTAAATGACACGACAAAAGTATTGGGGTATAGTTAAGCCAATGTTAAGTGAAAGTTATCAAATCGAATATCTTGAATATTAGATTTAGCCTCGGAAGAAGCCTGCAAAGTTGCCTTTGTAAAAAACTTATTAACTTTCGGGCTATTAAATAATATTTAGTTAATAGCCACTATATTTGAGCACTTTATGGCTAACCACAAAAAAGGTGAGTTCACCTCCATTGATCAAAGGATCTCAGAAGTTGCTAAGGCGATGTCGCACCCGGCCCGGATTGCGATTCTTCGTATTTTGGCGCAGCATCCCAAATATACCTGCGGCGAAATAGTGGAGATCCTGCCGCTGTCGCAGCCAACCATATCACATCATTTAAAAGAATTGCTGACAACAGACCTGATTACAGTTATAAATGAGGGCAAAAAGTCGTTATACGAAGTGAACTGGAACAGCTGGGGACAGTACACAGGCGAATTTGGCGACCTGCTTTCTGCATTGCAAAAGAAATAGTTTGGCAAACCGTCAATCTCCGTTCTGCTATATCTTTAATTCCTGTAACACATTAGCTGCTAAAAAAGTCATAATTTAGCTTGGTTATTTATAGAGGGTCGCCCTTTTTAGTTTACGTGGTTAAATGATAAGAAAAAGTAAGTTTTTAATACTGCAGTTTAAGGTATGTAAGATTGTATTTCTTTTCATTTTATTGCTGATTGCCTTTAAAAGCAAAGGTCAGGGCCTGCAGTTCAACTCGAATGATAGTTTACTGAGCAAGCGGACTTCCTACTCTGTTTTTAAAACAGATCCCCCAACATTCTCCGGTCATTTATATATAAATTTCGACCTTTCCCTGTGGGATAATGAGCACCTCGGCTATATCTTAAATATAACCGATACCAAAAACAACTCTTACAGTTTAAGTTCTATTTTTAGTGGTTCACCTTCCTTAAACTTTAATATCGATAGTAAAAGCAATAAGATCAATATCCCGCTTACAGCTAACCAGCTAAAAAAACGCAACTGGATGCAGGTTAAAATTGATATTGATTTAAAAGCCAATACAGTAGGTATTTTTATAAATGGTAAGTGGTACCGGGCCAACGGATTTAACTTTGATGGTGCCATTACCCCCAAAATATACTTCGGAAAAAACGAAAACTACTCTGATGTGCCCAAAATGGCTATCAGGAATTTGACTGTAGGTGATGACCGCAAAAGTTTCAAATTCCCGTTAAACGAATGGAGTGGAAAGAAAGTGTACAGCAGTGATGGCGATGACCTGGGCCTGGTTGATAATCCGGTTTGGCTCATTAATGAATCTTATTTCTGGACGCCAAGGTTTACACGAAATTTTACCGAAGTAACAGGCATTAATTTTAATGAGGCCGGGCAAAAACTGCTGATGTTTAAAAGCGACTCGCTAATAACCTATGATGTTCAGCGAAGTAATTTATCAATCCAGGCTTTTCAAAACAAATGCCCTATCCCCCTGCATTTGGGTAAAAGCATCATCAATACAAAAGAAAATAAGCTGTATGCTTACGAAACTTTAAAAGCGCCAAAACCGGCGCCAAGTATTGCGTCGCTTGACCTGAACACTTTAAAGTGGGAAGTAAACGGGTTTGGCACTATTACCGAGCAAAGGCATCACCACAATATATTTTATGATAATACACAGGATAAGTTTTACCTGTTTGGCGGCTATGGCTCATTTAAATACTATAAGGATTTTTTTGAATACAATAAAAAGACCGATAGCTGGGATAAAATTGAATTCGGTGGTGATAAAATAATGCCGCGCTTTTTTTCGGGCTATAGCCAGGCCGATGAAAATAACAACGTTTATATTTTTGGTGGATACGGAAACCAAAGCGGGAACCAGATAGTTGGCGGCAAACATTTTTATGACCTGTACTGCGTTAACTTAACAACCCGCACCGTAAAAAAGTGCTGGGAAATAAAGCCGCCCACTGAGGATTTTGTCGCAGCCAACAACCTCATCATTTCAAGTGATAAAAAATACTTTTATGCTTTATGCTATGCGCATGAAAAGCCTAAGACCAGCTTGATGCTCTATAAATTCTCTATTAAGGATGGATCATATGAGGTAGTTAGCGGAAACATCCCGGCGAAAGGCGAACGGATTGAAACCGATGTTAATCTTTTTTATAACCACAAGCAGGAAACCTTTTATTGCGCCATCCAGGAATTTACTACACCCGATTATTCTACAATCAGGGTTTATTCGCTGGCTTCGCCACCCGTACGGGAGCAGGACTATTTAGCATCACAGCAAACAAATATATCCTCTGGCTGGTATTTAAAATTTTTGGTTCCAAAATGGATAATCCTTTTGCTTATAATTATTGCTTTATCAGCATTTGTGTATTTCAAACGAAAAAAGAATAAACCTGAAGCAATACCCGAAGAAGCTGACAAGGATTCAGCTGTTACTGCTATCCATAAAAAGGAAGACGAAAAAAGGGCCAACGCCATTTATTTGTTAGGCGAGTTTACGGTTTATGACAAAAACAGCAGGGATATAACCTACATGTTCAGCCCTAAAATAAAGCAGCTGTTTATCCTGGTATTATTAAACAGTAAGGATGAAAGCGGGGTGGTATCAAAAAAGATCTCAACCACCTTATGGCCTGACAAAGATGCCGCCAAAACAAAAAATATAAAAGGCGTTACCATTAACCACCTGCGCAATATTGTTGCGGATATTGATGGCCTCGAGCTTACTTTTTTAAACGATACTTACTGCTTTAAATTAAGCGATACCCTTTTTTGCGATTACTTTATTGTAACAGATGCTATTGAGGAACTCAACGGCAATGCTAAACCTGCTGATG
>Ga0193702_1000265_pt1 | contig 21067 bp, 13 predicted proteins | sample U3a1metaG_FD_143060 | JGI IMG/M metagenome (GOLD analysis project Ga0193702, IMG submission 143060) | Soil microbial communities from a riparian zone of the East river system, Colorado, United States - U3a1 | ecosystem: Environmental > Terrestrial > Soil > Riparian zone | place: USA: East River... | reverse complement strand
ATTTTATTATACCGCTGATCGTTCACGCGATCAGCAAATACAGTGTCAGTAAGCCAATGAGTAGGCACCACCCTAATATAAGGGCGCCCATAAAGCGTACTGCGCTGCATGCCGGGCTGCACCTCATATTTAGGCACAAACAAATGGCACAGCAAATTATCAGGGCCGCTGTTATTTTGTGTGGGCGAACCGTTATAAGCCAGTGTATATGTATGTTGTACAGTCCATAATATTTCGCTGTTGTTTTCATTACCCTGCGCAAATACGTTTGCAAAATCCTGCTGCAGCCCTATGCCCGCCGCCGGTGCGACATTAGTGATCAAATTAATTGCATTGGTATATGCATTTTTATAATCGTCTGCCTGTTTGGCTGATGAACCTGCCCTTGTTAAATAAACCTTTGCCAGCAGGTGCATTGCAGCGGCGGCGGTAGCTCTGCCGGGAAGAACACCATTGGTTTGCGGGCCGGCCGGAAGCGCAGCTATCGCATCATTCAGATCCTGGATAATGAAGGCATATACATCGGCCATTGGAGCACGTGTGGCAGAGGTTGTTGGGGTAGCCTGGAAGGTTTTGTTTAAAGTTACATCGCCCCAAAATTGCACTAAAATAAAGTAGTAATTGGCACGTAAAAACTTTGCTTCGGCAACGCCGGTTTTCTTTGTAGCTGAATCAAGCCCGGCAGGCGGATTATTGATCAGCCCGTTACAGGTATTGATGTAGGTATAACAATTTTTCCAGATAGTTGCTACTGTGCCATCAGCTGTATTAAAGTTACTGTTGTATTTTACCAGGCCATTATTACCATCGTTGCCGGCAATAAACTCATCGGTACCAGGTACAGTCATTTCAAAATAGGTATCAGGCCCCCAAATTGTCCTAAACCCGGCGTAGGCAGCTATCAGGCCCGACTGAAAACCCTGATTTGTTGAGAAAAATGCCGGTGTAAGGGTTGATTTAGGGCTCTCTATCAGTGTTTTTTTACAAGCTGTAGTTATAAGACCTAAAAATAAACAGGTGTATAAATATATAAATATCCTTTTCATCTTCTTTTAATTTAAAGTGTCATGTTAATACCGAATGTAAACGACTTTATAGCAGGAGTATCAACATTTAAGCCTCCGGCTGTTTCAGGGTCAAGACCATGGAAAGTATTGCGGTATGGAGAAAAAAGTATAAATGGATTTTGCGCTGTTGCATAAACCCTTAATGACCTTGCTGATATGTGCTTCAGTACAGATTCAGGCAGGTTATAACCTAAGGTCATGCTCCTCATTTTAAGAAAGGTACCATCAAAATAGCTCAGCAATGACGAGTAAGGTGTATTTGTTGACGCAGAATTTGGTTTGGGATAAAAATTCTGATGATTGGTTGGCGTCCAGTAGTCTTCATTCAAATTATTATAATTACCCTGGAACGTGTTGATAAAACTGCCGCTTTGGAATAGTTTTGAGGTTATTAATCCCCCTACCCTATAAACGGCAACAAAGGTAAAATCAAACCCTTTATAGCCAATTCGGTTGGTGAATCCACCTGTAAATTTCGGCTGATCCGATCCAAGTATCATCCTGTCACCGGCATCAATTTTTCCGTTATTATTCGCGTCCTGCACTTTAATAGTCCCGATAACAGAACCTGTACCCGTAACAGTAAGCCCGAGTTTTTTGGCGGCAGCGGTATCTGCGGCAGTATTTTGCCAGATCCCGAGTTTTTTATAATCAAATATCGCACCCAGGGGCTGGCCAACAAACAGGTTATTGGTAATATCCTGGGTTACCCCATTTGATAATTTGGTTACCTTTCCCCTGTTAAAAGTGACATTTAAATTGGTTGACCAGCTAAAGCTATTTCTTCCGCTACCCGGTATATTGATACTACTTAAACTCACCTCCAAACCTTTGTTTTGTGTTTGGCCCACATTGGTTAAAATGCTATTGGGGATACCCGATGTTGGAGGCAGCGCCAATGGCAGCAGCAATGATTTGGTGTACTCATGATAAGCATCAATTGTACCGGTTATCCGTCCCTCTAAAAACCCAAAATCAACCCCGGCATTTAATGTTGAAGTATACTCCCAGGTAAGTTTAGGGTTGGGAACATTTGTCGGGTAAGCACCTGTAACATTAGTAGAACCAAAATTGTAGTTAACTGATGTTAAGCCCCCCAAAGTTTGGTAAGGGTCAATAGCAGTATTTCCAACAGTTCCGTAGCTTACTCTTAATTTAAGATTTGATAACACATGTGAATCCCTTAAAAAAGGCTCTTGTGTAACGTTCCAGGCAGCCGCAGCTGAGGGGAATACATGATATTTGTTGCCGGGCGCCAGGCGCGATGAACCGTCTGACCGCATAGTTAATGTAAGCAGGTACTTATTGGCATACCCATAGTTTACCCTTGCCATATATGAGATAATATCCCATTTTGAGTACGATCCCGAACCTGTTAAGTTTGATCCGTACTGCGGGTTATAATATTGCACACCATCGGATAAAATGTTGTTGTAGCTAAACGAGTTGGATTCGGCCTGGCTTTCCTGCAAGCTATAAAGGCCAGTAAAGTTTATATGGTGCTTTTGTGCAAATACTTTATCGTAAGTTAATATATTTTCAAGCGTGTAGTTATAACTGTAAGTACTCTGGTTATTTGCTGTTGATGCGCCGCCCAGATTGTTGGTGGTGGCACTGGCATAATAATTTCCGTATATATCAGGCCGTATTTCTGCCCCGCCATTAAACCTGTATTTAAGGCCCGGAGCAAGACTGGCTTCTAAATAAGCAGTGGTAAAAGTTCCGAACCTTTTGCGGGTTTCAACAACAGCCCCGGGAACAAAATTGGCAAGAGGGTTCCATACCTGGTTAGCGCTGCCGGCTGTAAAACCCACTAAATTCCCGTTACTGTCATAAGGGGTTGAAAGCGGACTAGCCCTGAGAGCCTGGCCAAGCGGATTGGCATTTTCTCCATTTGTGTAGCTCAGTGTATTCAGGCTGTTCAAACCTACTTTAACATATTTACCTAATTGCTGATCAAGGCTGATCTTGGTTGAGTAACGCACAAACGACTGTCCGAAATAAATACCTGTTTCGTTATAATATCCTCCCGAAATAGCATATTGCGTTATTTCGTTCCCGCCCGAAACACCAAGTTGATGGTCAGTTACAAATCCTGTCTTATAGATCAGCTTTTGCCAATCGGTACTGCGCCCGCTTTTAATTGATTCCACCTCCTGCGGGGCAAAAGAGCCATCAGTTAAAAAGGCCGGATCATTAAGGCCGGTATATTTGCCGGGATTTCCATTAATCAAACCCCACTTTTTCAGGTCTTCAAATTCGGGGCCATTCATAACATCAAAATCTCCCAGTGGCTTGCTGTAACCGGCGTACCCGCTATAGCTTATAAATTGCGGTTGAAGAAGCATCTTTTAATACTTCCAGCGAAATGATGTCATCAGGGTTTATATCGTTAAGGCTTCCGTTTAAAGGGATCCCATCAACTACGATCAAAGGAGCATTTGAAGCATTTTTCGACCGGGTTCCCCTGATCAAAATAGAGGGAGTTGCACCGGGATGGCTATTACCGCCACTTTTTTGAATATCAACACCGGCAGCCTGGCCCTGTAATGCCTGGCCTAAATTTGATGCGGGAATATCCCTAAGCGCCTGGTTGCTGACAGAAACGATTGAACCTGTTACATCTGATTTTTTCTGCGTACCATAACCAACCACAATAACATCGCTGAGTGATTTTAAATCACTTTTCATAGTTACATTGATAACTGCTTGATTGTTTACCGGAATTCTTTCTGTTACATACCCAACCGAAGAAAATATCAAAACTGCATCCGGGGCTGTGCTAATACTGTAATTGCCCTTTGGATCGGTAATTACAACCAGCTTACTCCCCTCAACCGCTATTGAAACGCCTTGTAACGGGCCTTGCGAATCTGACACATTACCTTTGACTGTAATTGCCGCTGTTTCACTATTAATATTTTGCTCATTGGTTTTATTGGTTAAAAGGCTTGTTTTTAGTGAAGTAGCTTTGTCATAAATTACAATCCCGGAATTTATTTCTGTGAAAGAAAGACGGGTTTTAGCAAATAAATAATTTAAGATTTTGCTTAGTGGCTCATTTTTAAATTTATGCGGTGTTGTGGTATAATCCTTTAAATCTTTCGGGTTATAGGAAAACTTAACATTTGTTTGTGCCGCGAGTTTACTGATGGCGGTTTGCAGACTTTCCCTGGCAAACGAAATTTTGACGGGAGTGGCAGAAACCTGGCTTTCTGCTGTTTTAGCAAGTAGTAACTGGCAGCAAACCAGCGAACAAACCATTGCAGCTATTGATACTTTCATGAAAAAAGTAAAAGATTTAGTCAATTTTTTTATCATCTTTACGAAGTTTTTACTTAAAAAACTGTGTAAATCATTGGTTTGATTCGAACCGGCCAATAACTTACATTAATAACTCTGTCAATGCCTGAGGCCTTGCTTACGGGCATTGACTTTTTTGTTTTGTCAGTTGTTATGTGTTTTTTCTAACAAAACCTCCTTCCCTTTTATCGTGTAATTTACCTTATGTATCGTCTTAATAATTTCAAGCACCTGCTGTAAATTATCTGTGTTTGAAAAATGAATAGTTGTTAGTAATGCATCCAGCTCCTTATGATTATAAGTGACATGGATATTATAGATATTTTCGAGCCTCAGCATCAGCTCGGCAAAAGAAACGCCGTATAAATTAACCTCATTGGTTCTCCAGGCTGCTATCTTTCCCGCATCTACTTTCTGCAAAATATAATGATTGGTTCGCTGATCGTATGAGATTTCATTATCATGAGCAAGTACCCCAAAACTGTTAGCGCCTTTCCCAACTTCAACACGCCCCCTTGTTACGGTCACTCTGACATCACTAAGCTTTTTAAAATATTTTATATTAAAGGCAGTTCCTAATACCCTGGCATGCAGGCTGCCATAATGAACTATAAAAGGAGAATTGTCATCATGTTTTATATCAAAAAAAGCTTCACCGTTAATCAGCTGGATATCACGGGTTCCGTCGAACTTATCCGGGTATTTTATAACTGAACCCGCATTTAGCCAAACGGTAGATCCATCAGGCAGTGAAATTATATTGATATGCCCCTTTTCTGCGGTAACTGCAAACCAGGTGGCTTTACTTTTAAAAGAAAGCTTAAGACCAAAAATGATGGAACAGCACAACAATACAAATGAAGCTGCAATGGTATATCTGCCTGATGTTGTTTTTATAAAATACCATTTTCCATAAATTTCTTTATGAATTTTGTCAAGCATCTGCTTTTCTATTGCGTTCATAGCCGCCTCATCCTGCAGATGCCCTTCATCAACCTTGGGCTTAACGCCGGGTCTTAGCCTTTTTATCATTTTGTTAAGCGTATTTGAGGTTTAAAACAGCACTACTAACAGGGCAGCTGCTGCATTGGTACTTGTAATACAAGCATGACAGGGTTTGGTACCAGATTTATTAAAAAAAGGGAGAAAACGAGCGAATAATGTCATTATTCATAGTCTATAACACACTTGTTAACACAGTGCTAAGAAATTAGGAGACCGGAAGGTAAAGGTCATTTACGCCACCAATTACATTCAACCTACGTAAGCACAATTTAAGCCCCCAACTCAGGAAAGAATTTAGAATGCCCTATTCACTTCGTAAGCTATTTACCGGGTTTGCTACAGCCGCTTTGATGGTTTGGAAACTTACCGTTACCAATGCTATGAGCAATACAAATACTGCCGCCAAAAGGAATATCCAGGCATCCATCTCAATTCGATATGGATAATTTTGCAGCCACTTCTGCATGGCCCAGGATGCTGCAGGCGCTGATATCACAGCGGAGATTAAAATTAAAACGGCAAAATCGGTAGAAAGTTTCCGCACTATGCGTTCAACACTGGCACCCATCACCTTGCGAATGCCGATCTCTTTTTTGCGTCGTTCTGCAGATAATGTGGCCAGGCCGAAGAGGCCTATGCACGAAATGAATATGGTGAGCGCCGCGCCAAAGGTTACTATCTGCTTCCATTTTTCCTCTTTATCATATTGTTCGGCAACTTCATCATCTTTGAATTTATATTGATAAGGAAGGGATGGGAATTCTGCTTTGAACTCCTGCCTGATACGGTTTAGCGCCTCCGATTTATTTTGATCACTGATCCGGACAAAGATATTTCCCCATGGATAATCCGGCTTCATGCTATACAAAACCGGCGACATTTTTTCAGTGAGCGACTGATAGTGATAATCCTTCACCACGCCGACCACGTTGTATTGCTTTTTATCACTAAAGAAATTAACTGTCTGCCCTATCGGGTTCGTCCAGCCGGCCTCTTTCACAAATTCCTCGCTTACCAACACCGAGTTTGCGCTGTCAGCTGCCATTGTTTTCGAAAAATTGCGGCCTTTTACGATAGGCACCTGGAACAAAGGCAGGTAATCTTCGTCGATATGTTGCAGGTTAAACCCAAATTCCCGGAAACCGTTGATAACTGCCGAAGTACCCCACGGACCGCCGCCCTGGTCGGCAGTTATGCTGAGGATATTCGGATCTTTTGATAATTCGTTTTTGAAAGTGGAGAATTTGGCTTTGTCGATACTAAAAGCGAAGATGGATATCACATTTTTATCATTATAGCCCAGGTCGAAATTCATCAGATAATTGAACTGAGAGTAGATGGTAATAGTGGATATGATCAGAAACGTAGCCAGGGTGAATTGCAGGACCACGAGGCCTTTTGATAGATAGTTTTTGCCTGCATATTGCGTGCGGTTATATAATGTTTGCACCGGGGTAAAGCCCGACAGTACCAATGCCGGGTAAAAACCGGCCAGCAAACCGGTCAGCAGGAAAATACCAATATATCCGGCCACCAATTTTAAGCTGAGCAGGTATGAAAAAGCCAGCGCCTTATTGGTCAAAGTATTAAATAAGGGCAGCGCCACTTCGACCAAAACTATCGCCAAAACAAAAGCAATAAAACTTAGCATAAATGACTCGCCCAGGAACTGTATGATCAATTGTTTGCGCTGACTACCCATCACCTTGCGGATTCCGATCTCTTTGGCTCTTTTTAGCGAACGGGCAACGGTAAGATTCACAAAATTAATACAGGCTATGGCAAGAATAAATAAAGCGATACCGGTCAGGATGTATGAATACGTCGGATTACTGGCATCAGACAAACCGTTATTAGCCGGATAATCGGTGCTGGTGTGCATGGCAAGCAGGGGCTGCAGTACGTAAGTGATTATATCCTTGTCTGTAGATTCTTTGATCTGGCTTGCAGCATCGCTCAGGTACATCGTATTCATCTTTGCATTCAATTGCCGGATATCCGTACCGGGCTTTATCACCAGGAAAGTGTTTTGAAAAAAGTTAAGCCATTGGTCGTCCATCGTTCTCAATTTCTGTGGCACTAACATTTTGATCTTGATCGACGAGTTTTGGGGCGACTTTTTGGTAACGGCAGTTACCGTGAACGGCTGGAATTGATTGTGCACTTTCAGCTCGAGGGTTTTCCCCACCGGATCTCCTTTACCGAAATATTTTTCTGCTATTTCTTCCGAGAGCACTATGGAATGTGGGTCATTCAGGGCATTTTGCGGCTTGCCATATAGCATTGGAAAGGTAAAAACGGAAAAGAAATTACTGTCGACAAACAATGCTACCTGGTCAAATACCTCATTGCCCCGTTTAACGGTATAATCGGTACCGTATATGCGCACAAAATCCTGCACTTCGGGGAGCTGCTGTTTAAAGCTTGGGCCGGGCATGTTGCCTGTGCCCGAAAATTTGTGTAACTGCCCATCCGGGCTTTTAGAGTCAACTCCCAGGTGATAGATGTTGGCAGCGTTCACATTGAACCGGTCATAACTCACCTCATCCATAGCATATAAAAAGATGAGCATACAGCAGGCCAGGCCCACGCTGAGGCCTGCTATGTTGATCACAGAGAACGCCTTGTTGAGCCAAAGGTTCCGGAACGCGGTTTTAAAATAATTCCTGATCATGAGGTTGTATGTTTATTGGTTCACATGCTCACTAATTTGCCGGCAGTCACTCGCCCCTTAAACACTCTCCGGGAGCCTGGCTCACTCTGAGTGCAGATTCTTCACCTGATTAGGTCCAGAATATATTCTCATTGACTAGGCTAAAACTATAATCATTCCGTTCTTAAACTCTTTATAGGGTTAACAATGGCGGCTTTGATGGATTCATAACTAACGGTAAGCCAGGCAATACCCAAAGCTGCGAGGGATGCTATAAAAAACACCAACCAGCTAACATTTATATGATAAGCAAAGCCAGCCAACCAACTATTCACGGCATACCATGAAACGGGCACGGCAATAACTATAGCGATCAGGATCAACCTGGTGATCCCGGAGGATAATAAATAGACGAGGTTTAGTACAGATGCACCTAATACTTTACGCACACCAATCTCTTTGGTACGCTGTTCGGCCATAAAGGCTGATAAACCATAAAGACCCAGGCATGAGATAAAAACGCCCAGAAGAGCAAAAAGGTTAAAGATGTTGCCCATCTGTTGCTCTCCTTTATAAAGATTGGCCAGGTCCTGGTCGAGGAAATCAAATTTAAAGGGATAAGCGGGGTTGAGCTCCTGGCTTATTTTTCCTAAAGCCTGTATGGTTGCGCTGGTTTTACCGGGTAATGTTCTTACCACTACAAAACCACCCAGCTTATTAAAGGGCATAACCAAGGGTTCTATGGTCTGTTGAATAGGCTTAAAATTAAAATCTTTTACAACGCCAACGATAGTACCTTTTTTATCCCAAACCGTTAATGGTTTACCTACTGCTGTGCTGGCATTTAACCCCATAACGCTTGCCATTTTTTCATTAATCATGTAGCTATCTGAATCGGTTTTAAATGCTCTTGAAAAACTTCGGCCTGCTGCAATCTGCATCCTGAATGTATGGGTAAAATCCTCATTAACAGCCATCACCGGGATAGATATTTGCGAACGGGGATCTTTGCCATCCCATTTTACGTTAAGTGTCCAGCCCCCCAGGTTGGTGGGCAAGTCGGTAATAAGGGCAAAATCGCTGGTAAGCGGGTTTTGTTTTAACTCGTTTTTTAAGGTTTGCTGCTTGTTCCAGATATCGCCTGTCATCGGTATATACAGGAGATTGGCTTTCTCAAAGCCGGGATTCCGGTCTCTGATGAATTTAAGCTGATTGTAGATCACCACTGTACCTACCAGCAATACGATAGATACCATAAATTGGGTTACAACCAAAGCGTTGCGGAACAGTAAATTACCGCCCATTGATTTTACATTCCCCTTGAGTACCCTAACCGGGTTGAACCCGGAAAGAAATAATGCCGGATAGCTGCCGGAGATGAGCCCGGTTAACAAGGCGATGCCAAAAAGGCTTAACCAGAGCTTCGCATCCGACACATCAATACTGAGTTTTCTGTTTGCCAGTTCATTAAATATCGGTAAGAATAAACTGACGATGCCTATTGCAAGCACCAAGGACAGAAAGGAAATGAATACAGACTCGCTTAAAAACTGGAGGATCAACTGCCCGCGTACAGCGCCTACCACTTTGCGTAAGCCGATTTCTTTAGCCCTGCGGGCTGAACGTGCGGTAGCAAGATTCATAAAATTGATACAGGCCACTACGAGTATCAATATAGCGATAATAAAAAAGATGTTTACATATTGCGCATTCCCGTGCCCTGGAAAATCCCCCAGTCTTCCGGGCGACAGGTGGATTTTGGTTAAGGCCTGCAAGTGGAACAAGGCCTTGGTATCGGGACTATGCTTGTGAAAGATCTGGTCAATTTGCTTTTCCAGCTGTGATAAATTGGAAGCAGAAGGATCAAAATTTTTATCTATTTGAACATAGTCTAAGAAATTGAAGTTGTCCCATACATTATTTTTCAAATCATAATTCGTTCTGGCTAAAGAGGCCATTGGAAGAATGAAGTCAAATTGCAGATCTGAATTAGCAGGAATATTGGCCAAAACGCCTGTTACTACCACATTCTCCTGGTTATCTTTTCGTATTATCTTGCCTATAGGATCTTCGTTTCCGAAGTATTTTGTTGCCATTTCCTGCGTTAATAAAACACCATCCACCCTTGTTAATGCCCCGGCAGGATCACCCTTCACCAGGGGAAAGGAAAACACATCCATAAAACTGGGATCTGCATAAAACACATTTTCTTCCTGAAATTTTTTGTTATTTGTTTCAAACAATGTAGTAGCGCTTTGGCTTTGGCCTAAACGAACGGTATTTTTAACAACCGGCATTTCCGCTTTCAAACCTGCTGGCATACCGGCCGAGTTTGCTCCACTTTTTGAATCACCAAATTCGCTGGTTACGCGATAAATCTGACCTGCATTTTTATGGAACTTGTCGTAGCTTAATTCATTCTGTACCCAAAGCAGGATCAGGATACTTGATGCGAGGCCAATCGCTAAACCTAATATATTAATAATGGAATAGGCTTTGTCCTTTGTTATGTTTCTGTAGGCAAGTTTAAAGTAAGTTGAAAACATAGGTCAGTTTTTTTGAATGAACGGTTAAATTTAAAATATCAGAACTTAATTTCATGCTATTGTTTAAAACCCGTGCCAATAACACAATTAACTGATAATTAATCATTTAAACAGATTTAATGAGCGATATTGTTCGAAAACGTTACAACAACTGTGCGGTTTTAGGTTAGTGACCAGAGACTAGAGGTGGTGATTAGAGGTGAGGGATTAGTTAAGGATCTCCTGTTTTTTATTTTTAACCATTGATTTCCGATCACAGGTGAAAAATTTCAAAAACAAATAAAAATATTTCTAACCCGGTCCGTAATATTTTCAGGGCATTGGAAATCTGGTTTTTTACGGTCCTTGGAGCTATATCAAGCTTTTCCGAGATCTCGTTAATTGATAAGTTTTGATGCCGGGATAATACAAATACCTGTTGCATTTTGCCGGGAAGCTCTTTGATCCGGCCTTCAATAGTTACAGCAAGCTCTTTGGCAATCAAACTATCTTCATTGGTAAATTCGTTACCCGGCTCCAATTGCAACAGTTCACTAACTCCCCTTTTCCTGATGGCATCCTTTTTACAAAAATTAACAATATTATTTTTTAACGCCCTGAACAGGTACGAGGCGTTATATTGCTCGGGGCAAAGACTAACCCGGCATTTCCATAAACCAATAAAAACAGCCTGAACAAGATCTTTAGCGTCGTCTTCTGACCCGGTTGCACGATAGGCCACCTGGTACAGTCCTCTCCAGTTTCTTTTATAAAACTCGTCAAAGGCCCTGATGTTCCCCTCTTTAATTAGCGTTATTAACTCTATTTCAGACAGCATTTTTATGTACTAAATAATACAGATCATCATTAAGTAAATTGGTATTACTTATAATTGGTTTTTATAATTGGCACCGCAATTAAATTATAATTACAGTTTATTTATGCAATCAATTTGGCAATTTACTCATCTCTATTGCTATGTCATTTATTACACTAACATTAAGATCAATGAGTTATTAAAAAAATATTCGTTTTTAATTTTTTCGTTAAGATTTTAATAAAAATCCATATGGTTTATAACCGCGTAAAGCTTCTTCCAGTCACTTTTTAAAAGTATATAAAAATTAAATTATTACAAAATATCGCATAAAACAAAGTCAAACCAGGACAGGAAAAATACACAACATACTCATTTACTATATATTATATTTTACAGCTTATCAAAACCATTATTTTATTGTCTTTATTTATCAAATTAATTTGGGTGTGGCACCTGCATCAGGAGCCATTTGGTTAGATCTTCTGCCGCCTTATCATTTTCAAACCCAAACGATGAAGGAAGGCGCCCGTTAGTGTATTCATTATAGATCCATGGGTCGCCAACTGCAAACACTATCCCTTTTCCGTACCTGGCTGTGGCCACAATTACTTTATTACTGTCGGTTAATACGGGTGTTGCATTGCGCGATAATTTCAGGGTTGCAATATCCTTTAAATAAACCTTCCCGGCGGTTTTAAATATGGCATTATCCGGCGGAACGTTTATAGCTCCCATTTCAAATTGTTTGTCAATAACATGCTTGTACAAATCGTCATTAAAATGAATCCCAAATTTCTCAGCAAGTTGATTAAAGTGGGGCAGTTCAACATTGGCGCTGTCATTTGCGAGCATTACCAACACGCCGCCATTTTTAACCCAAGCTGTTATGGCCTTAATATGCCGGTCCTCAATATAATTCGGATTAGCCGTTTCCTTTTTAGTATCCGGATCAACAATAATATAAATATCCGAACCCTTTAGACTTTCTGCTGTAGGTTCTACAGTAAGGCTCTTCAGAGTTGCACCATTTTTTTTGAAAATATCCCCCCATATTGAATACCCGGAGCTTTTGGTGTCTTCCCATGTATAATGATACCGTTCCATTTCGCCCGACGCGCTTTTACGATACTCATTATTAAAAAAGTAATCCAATGTCACAGTCTTGGTTTGCGCCACTGCAGCGGGGACTATTATTACCGTAAACAGCACTATAATGATATATTGTTTAAATTTCATCTTTAGTTTATATCGATTTTCTTTTTACTTAATTCTCTGCATTTTTATTTCAAAGGCTTAATCACTGTTAATAAAAAATACAACTTTATGCAGATGAAAGTCGACTCCTGACCCGCTTAAAAAATCAGGAGTTAACATGAATGAACGTTTTTTGATAGTTCAAAGGACTTTTACCCATTATCAGTTTAAAATATTTGTGAAAATTGGCAAAATTATTAAACCCGCTTTCGTAACACAATTGCTTTAATGGCAGCTTATTTTCTATAAGCAGCTTACAGGCGTGTCCAACTTTAATTTCAAGCAGAAATTCAGAATAGGTTTTGCTTGTATGCGCTTTAAAGTAACGGCAAAAAGAATTCGGGCTTATGCCAACCATGTCAGCAAGTTCGTCTGTGTGTATTTTATTTTTGAAATTTGCCAACGAGTATTCATAAATTACATTAATAAAGTCGTTTTGCGATTCTGCTTTATTTGTGCTGAAACCAATTGACGCTAAAATATCAGGATGGCTGCATTCTGCAATAGCACTTAAGGCCTCCATTAATAAAATTATTCTTTTTGGCCCCTGGGTGAGAAGCAAGCTCTCCATAATTTCAGCAATAACTATTTTTGTTTCGCCGGTAATCTGGATCCCGCGCCTGGCTTTTCCAAGAGCGGTTTTAATTATGTTATTTTCCGGTAATTGCAGAAAATTATCTCCCAAAAAATTTTCACAAAAATGAACAACCCTAACATCAGCCTGAACATTATCCGTTAATGAAAAATAAACGTCATCAAATCGCCAGTAATGGGGTAAATGAGCGCCCACCAGTACTATATCACCCGTTTTGAACTGCCGGATGCTATCACCTATAAACTGAGTCCCGCTGCCTTCTTTAAAATGGATAAGCTCAACTTCGGGATGGTAATGCCATTGGCTATTAACGCCGGCAACAAGGTCTCGCCGGATACTAAAGGATTGCGCAGGACCAGCTAGTACTTTCAGTAATTTTGGCTTCATTTATTTTGATTTACTATTGGTTAGTATAAAAATAACAACTAAGGCTAAAGCAGGTTAATAAACCATTAACTATTTTAACGCAAACGTTATAGAAAGCCTTATTTTCATTTTATATCAATAAAAAGACATGCTTAATCCAGCGCGCCTGTTTTCATTTTACCCTCTGCTTTGGCTGTTTGGGCATCAACATTTCCTTTAACTTCAACCCTGATCACAGTAGCAATACTATCCGGAGCCGAATCAGGCAAGCTTATAACTACTCCTTCATTTGTTGCTGCCGTTGTTAATTTAGCCCCACCGTCAAGCATTTTGGCGTTGATAATTTCATTTTTTAATCCAGGTATAACCAGTTTACCATCAGCCGGCCAGCTAAATACCGAAAAATACAGTATGGTATTTTTACCATCAGGCTTCATTGTGCATCGTCCCCAGCTTAGCGATTGCAATGGATTTGCCCTGGTAGCGTATATTGCCTCGCTGTTTACCTTCATCCATGCCCCTATTTTTTTTAAAGCGGCTATACTTTCCTCCGGGAATTCGCCTTCAGCAGTAGGGCCAACATTTAAAAGGTAATTCCCGCCTTTTGATGCTATATCAATTAAGTTATGGATCAAAGTTTCAGGCGTTTTCCATTTGTGGTCATAACTTTTATAGCCCCAGGTTCCATTCATGGTCATACAGGTTTCCCAGTCTTTTCCGTCAAGTTCGCTAAGGTTAGGGATCTTTTGTTCGGGTGTTTTATAATCACCTGCAAAATTGGGCCGTTTAAGCCGGTCATTGCTTATAATATTGGGTTGTAACTTTAGCAGGTCGTGCAGTTTTTGTGCAAACTCGTCAGTCATGCCGGTTGGCGTATCCCACCAAATTACGGCAACTTCCCCATAATTGGTGAGCAGCTCTTTTACCTGCGGTACGGCTACCTTGTCAATATATTCCGACATTGGGACAGAGGTTTGAACAGGATCCCAATGGCCGCTATTCTCTTTGGTATAAGCATCTATCTTTGCTGAGTCGGGGTTGGGCCAGCCTTCGCTGCTTACTTTTCGCGCCGCCGCGCCTCCGGGGTTATTCCAATCCTGCGCCTGCGAATAATAGAAACCCAGCTTGATGCCATATTTTCGGCAAGCCGCCGCCAGGGGCTTTAAAACATCTTTGCCATAGGGTGTGGCATCCACAATGTTCCATTTGCTGGCATTTGATTTAAACATGGCAAATCCGTCGTGGTGTTTTGCAGTTATTACTATATATTTCATCCCCGCTTCCCTGGCCAGTTTCACCCAGGCATCTGCATCAAATTTTACAGGGTTAAATTTTTTGGCATACTGTTGATATTCGGCAACCGGGATTTTACCCCGGTTCATTATCCACTCCCCGCCATGGCCTATCTCATTACCCTTATAAATACCTCCCAGTACAGCGTAATCGCCCCAGTGAATAAACATTCCAAAACGGGCCTCCCGCCACCATTTCATACGTTCATCACGGGTAAGCTCTTTCTGAGCAAAAACAGTGTGTGCGAATACAATCGATAGCAAAAAAGCTATTAAAAATTTTCTCATGTTTTTTGGTTTTGGCGAAAATGTTATCCGCTTTGGTTTATTCGTATTGGTTATAAGCCGGCATTTGCCTGACTCTTGTTCATAATACATTCATAATCACGTTTAGTACCAAAGTGATCTGTACTTATTTGCGAAAACGTTTTCGCAAAGAGAGATTGATTTAGCTTGAACAAGACATAACGCATCCTGGCAGTAGCGCAGCCTGCTCCGATATTTTAGCTCAAAAAGCTAGATTTTTGAGCATAAAATATCAAAACCGCCTCTATAATTAGATGCGGTTTTGTTTTTAGCATTTAGATCTTACGCTTCTGCCCGATATTAATCAGGTTTTTATTTACCATTCAGGCTACCGGAACCCTGTTGCCTGTAGAATAAATTCAACTATAGGGGTTGGATTTGGAAAGCTATGAGGATGATGTTTAAAACCAGGCTTATGCAGCACGGTTATGGACCCGTTAAGTTCTTTTATCTTTTGTTCAAACAAAAGCGTATTCTTTGAAGGGTCAACTGCCTCATCGTTGTCTGCTGAGAGGTGCAGCATGGGATAATTACCTTTTACTATCTCGGGTATTTTATCTATCGGGCTTGCTTTTAATGTTGCTATTTGCGCGGCATAAGCTAAATGATAATCCTTTTTTAGGATGGCAGTATCCGGCCAATAGCGCAGATCAAGCAAAGCGTTATCGGCATAAACACAGGCCACCCTGTCCGGGTTTACGGCTGCCCAGTTATAAATGTAGATGCCTCCGCGGCTCATGCCTTCAAGCACTGCTTTTTTATTTAAACCGGCTTTATTGAGCTTTGTATAAAAATCGTTCCAGTATCCTATCGCCTCATCATTGCCCAGCAATTCGGCAACATCGCAGTAAACAATATGGAAACCACGCTCAAGCAAAGCAATATCCGTTTGGGGTTCGTGCCCCCAGAAACGGGCTCTCCATACCCAAGGATGGCCCTTGGCAGACCATTTGGGTTTTACCACTTTACAATCCCTATTATCGAATGTAAACTCAGCGCACGGGTATCCGTAGAAACTGCTGATTTTCTGTTTTTCTTTTATTTTAAGAAAAACATCAAAATCAAGATCCCGGGGCTGCGCAATAAGATCAAACAGCCTTTTGGCAGTCATTGCAGTTCCCTGCAGATCAGGGTGAATCTTATCCGGCATCCATTGTTCATGATTAACGAACAGGGAGTGCAGATCAATCACTTCCAGGCGCTCATTATAAGCTACCTGCCTTATTTTTGGGATAATATTGTTAACAATAACTTTGTCATTGATTTGGTTTGTGTCTGCTAAAAATGCAGGGATAGGCAGCAACAGCACAATCCGCGGGTGTGACGGCAGTTGTGAAAGAGACCGGATCATATCATGATAATCCTGCTCATATTCATTTAAATAAACCCGGTTTATAAGCTTACTGTCATTGCCACCCAAGTCAATAAATACAACATCAGGACTGCTTTTTAAGGCTTGCTGCCATGCTTGTGTGTTCCAGTAAGAAAGATCGCCTTTGCGTAACATGGTAGCGCTGCTCACACCAAAATTACTCACCGTGTAACCATTACCCAATAACTTCTGCAATTGTGCCGGGTATGATTGCGTTGCAGGGCCTTTAAGTGTTGCGCCATAAGTTATACTTGCCCCAATACAAGTTATCCTTGTTATTGCCTTCACCGGGATAGCAATAAATAAGCACAGGAGTATTTTTAAAATGAACTTCATTTGGCTTAAATTATTTTTTGGTTAGATCCACAACATCAGCCAACCGGCTGGCAGGTGTCACTTTCAGGTTAATAAGCTTACCTTTTTCAACCTTACCTTCTACAGTAGTGTTGTATGGCGCATTAAGTTTAAAATCAGCATCCCAGCCGGCAGGCCAGGCAGGCAAAAGCATTATCTTTTTCCCATCAACCTGCATCAGCATTTGTTGTAAGCCGTTTTCTCCATTACCACCGTTATCTTCATCGGGGCTATAATCATTGCCCTTATCCCAAAAAGCCGGGAATTTAAAACTGGGATCTTTGCGCGTAAGCGCAAAGCTCACATATTCTTTAGCCACCTCGGCATCGCCTATCATAGCAGCCTGGATAGGGTCCTGCACCCAGCAACCTTTTGCACGCTGTTTACGGGCATTAAAAGTATTTATAGCTACATCTAACCCCGGCTTACCCAAACCATAAAGCCTGAAAGGGTATATTGCATATAATTCAGGGTTTTCACTATTGAATGATTTTGCAGTTTGAGGCCCGGTATAGGGCAAAAGCAAAGTTTTACCGTTTTCGCTTGTTGTTGGTAAAGGAGGAAGGTCATCATAAAGCATTCGCCATTTCAAAAGTATTTTTTCATCTACCAATCCCCCGGGTAATTTCATCATGCGGCTAAGCACGGCATGCAAACCTGCAATATCGGGTGCGGGGTTATGCACCTTCCAAAACATTTCAATAGAATTATCCGGATCAAGCAAAAGTTTACCTGAAGCGTCGCGACCGAAATGCTGATCAAAAAACTGCAGCCCTGCAGTAGCAACCGGTATTAAAGTTTTCCTGGCAAATGTTTTATCGCCGGTATATTCGTAATAATCAAGCATCATCATGCTCAACTCCAATATAGGCGTAAAGTAGTGATTGGTATAATTGGCTTTAACATCGGGACCCATAAAATTGAGCCCTCCCCAAAAAGGGGCCGTTTCTGCAAAATAAGCGCCCTCATGATGGTAATATTGTTTAACCTGCGCTTTATTAGCAGGTAAAATGGCCGCATACATTTTGAAGAATGGCAGCATTATATCAAAATCTCCGGCCATAAGCCTCGGCCAGTACATTGGCCTTGTGTTCTGGAACCAATATTGTCCGCCCCATGCCCTGAAATCTGCATTTTCGTTTTTTGCAGGGTTATCCACCACAAAAATAGACCCGTTGAATTTTATAGGATAAGCGCCTCTGCCTGCACATGCTGTAACAAAACGCTGCAAAACATAGCCTTGCGTAACCTGCTGCGCCTGCTCATCGCCATGCAGAAAAACCCAGCTGCGCTGCCAGAATTGCTGCCACCATTGCTGATGCTTCAGGCGCGCTTGTTCCAGTTTTGATTTTTCAATTTTATTTATCTGCAGATTCAGTTTGGAAAGCCATTGAGTGCCACTGCCCGAAACCGCTGTCAAAGGGTAGATGGAGATCAACTGTGATGTAACCGCTTTCGCCGATTGCAATGTCACCTTATCTTTATTAGCCAATCCATTACCTTTTATAACGGCGCCAAAAGTAAGGTTAGCCAAATGTGGGTCAGTCGTCGGTGAGTTATGATGATACCAGGCAATGCGGCCGTTTTGATCATTTAAAACGGTATCGGTTAAGCCTGCGCGCCAATTTTCAAGCTTCACGCTTACTGTTGAAGCGCCTGCGCTTTTAGTCTCAATCCGAATAACCGGCTGATTTGCATCAACCCAAACAAGAAAGCTCACTGCTGAACTGCCCTCCCCTTCCTGTACTAATATTTCGCCTGTTTTAAGTTTAAGTATTTGCTTGAACACAGAACTATTAGCCAGTGGATTAGGGTTTACCGAAATCCTTACAGCTCCCAGCTTCATCAGCACCCCACCCTGCTTCATCCAGGGATCTTTTGGGGCATCAAGCTCGCCGCCCCAGGCATCGGTTTTACTGATGTAGAATACAAGATCGCCATTTTTCTCTACCCAAACGTTCAGCCCAATATCACCATTACCCAGGGGCATGGACTGTGCCGACCCCGGGCCGGGAGAATTCCAGCTAACATTATAAGCATCAAGCAGGGTATCAACCGGCGCCTGGCCTTTTAATCCATTTACAGGTTTTGCAAAGCCTGCGTAAGGCAGCATCATATAAAATAAAATAGCTGCCGCTAACTGTAGTCCTTTTTTACTCATTTTGGTTTATGCCGGCGATTATCCGGCCATGCATCCTGCATGCTGGTTTATTGGTTAATTGACGGTGCAAATAAATTTTCCCGCCTTAATAAAAGATTAAAAAAGCATTAACTTAAAAGTTATAATGTAAATTGGATGATACCCAATAAGGTTTAGTTATACCTGTTTTTTGAAAAAATTATTGAGGTGGGTTAATTACCGGAAGCGGCACATAACTTAAGTAGGCCGAAATCCAACTAAACGCAATAGTATTACTTACCGTATTGCTCATCGGTTACCTGTTCCATCCAATCAACAGGTGAACCATTAAGCTTTTCCTGGATGGCGATATGACTCATGGCTGTAGTAGCGGTGGCCCCGTGCCAATGTTTTTCATCTGGAAAAAAATACACCACATCGCCCTGGTGAATTTCTTCTTTTGCCGCACCATCGCGCTGTACCCAGCCAGAGCCTGCAGTGATGATCAATGTTTGACCAAACGGATGCGTGTGCCAGGCCGTACGCGCGCCCGGTTCAAAGGTGACCAACGCCATGGCGATACGCGATGGCTCCGGTGGATTAATCAGCGGATCAATCCTTACCGATCCGGTAAAATATTCTGCCGGGCCTTTGCCCGAAGGCTGCGAGCCGTTACGTTTAATTTCCATGTTATTTTCTTTTTAATATGTTCTACAATATTTACTTACTTAAGTTTGAATAAACTGTATTCCCGTACTACAGCTGCGTTAAATATTATTATCGGATGTATCATTCAGCCGCTAAAATATATTAAAAAGATAATGGTAGTGACGCTTAAGCTAAAGAATATTGCTAAATTGTTGACCAGTATTGCTTCAGGATAAATGCTGTTTGGACATTTAAAAATAATAAAATAAATGCTTGAAAATTTTCCTTTTTATCTAAGTCTCATTGTAGCCATTGTATTATTGATAATGCTGGCAAAAAAAATAAAAGTGGCCTATCCCATACTTTTAGTAATAGCCGGGCTGACCATTAGTTTTATACCGGGTATTCCTGCCATGCATATTGACCCGGCGCTTATTTTTATCATCTTCCTGCCTCCCCTGCTTTATGAAGCAGCCTGGGCCATATCATGGAAAGAATTATGGCATTGGCGGCGTATTATCGGCAGTTTTGCTTTCGTAGTGGTATTTCTTACCGCTATATCGGTTGCGTTTGTTGCTAATCATTTTATTCCCGGCTTTTCTTTGGCACTTGGCTTCTTATTGGGCGGCATAATTTCCCCGCCTGACGCGGTAAGCGCGGGCGCTATTTTAAAATTCGTAAAAGTGCCTAAGCGGATGACATCTGTTTTAGAAGGGGAAAGTTTGCTGAACGATGCCTCATCGCTTATTATTTTCCGCTTCGCACTGATAGCGGTGGCAACCGGGCAGTTTGTTTGGTACGACGCTGCGTTGAGTTTTAGCTGGATGCTGGTAGGCGGTGTTGGGGTCGGCCTGCTTGTCGGGTGGGTTTTCATGAAGGCCCATAAATACTTGCCTACCGATGCAAATACGGATATTGTATTATCCATTGTAGCGCCGTACCTGATGTATATTGCGGCGGAAGAAGTACATAGCTCCGGGGTGCTGGCGGTAGTAAGCGGCGGCTTATTTTTATCCGGCCGAAGACATCTTTTCTTGAGCAGCACTTCACGCCTTCATGGCGGTAATGTTTGGGAAAGCCTTTGTTTTGTGCTGAATGGTTTAGTATTTATGATCATTGGGCTCGAATTGTCTGAAATTACAGCAGGGCTCGGGGAGGTAAGCATTTGGTCGGCCATTGGCTATGGGACATTAATTACAGTTGTTTTGATATTGGGAAGGATCTTATCCTCTTATGGGGCTGTAATTGTTACGCTTATTGCCCGATATTTTATAACGGTTGCTGATAGCAGAAACCCAGGCTACAAAGTACCGCTGGTATTAGGCTGGACTGGCATGCGTGGTGTGGTATCGCTTGCTGCTGCATTATCTATCCCCGTAACACTAGCA
>Ga0193702_1000264_pt1 | contig 21070 bp, 16 predicted proteins | sample U3a1metaG_FD_143060 | JGI IMG/M metagenome (GOLD analysis project Ga0193702, IMG submission 143060) | Soil microbial communities from a riparian zone of the East river system, Colorado, United States - U3a1 | ecosystem: Environmental > Terrestrial > Soil > Riparian zone | place: USA: East River... | reverse complement strand
ATCCGACAGGTAAAGCATAGCCCGCGGCCTGTGCAGCCAGCATGAAATGCCCTGCATAGTTGGTCCCCCATTCATCTGCTTCCGATCCATCCGGCCAGTAGCTTAACCCGCCACCCGGTACCTGGAAACCATTTAATTTATTAATACCTGCCTTGATGTTCCTGTCGGTAAACGCTTTTTGCGAACCCGAAAGATCTGTCAACTGGCCCAAATACAACTGCGGGAATACGGCGGAAGTAGTTTGCTCTACGCAACCGTGGGGATATTCTATCAAATAATCCAGTCGTTTAGCCAAATTTAAAGGCGGAATATTGGCAGCTTCAATAGTTGTTTTATTAGTACCGTTCATACCGATAGCCGCATAAGAAGTGTTCCAGGTTTCGCCGGGTGCCAGTTCCTTTTCTAAAATTTTAGTGATGGGCGGGTTAGGGTTGCGTACGTTTAGCTCCACATCATAAGCGGCTTTTTCACTGCCACTTTGCGCAATGATATGTACCTTACCTACGCCTATAAAATCCTTAACGTCCAGGTCGAACGTTATCATTTGTTCGCCGGGTTTGGTAAAGGTTACAGTTTGGCGGTTATTGCCTGCCAGGTTGCTAAAGGCGTTTGACTGCACTTCAACATTTACGGTTTTTACATTATTTTCCATGGCAAACACTGTTACCGGCAACTGCACTTTTTCTGTAGGACCTAAAACGCGCGGGAGCGTAGCCAATATCATTAATGGCTTTTTAACGGCTATTTCCTTATCGGCAAAACCGTAACTGCCCTTATGCCCGGCAATAACCATTGCCTTTACCGAGCCTATATACTGCGGCAAAGTAAATGCATGGGTTTGCTTTTCGCCCGCATTTAAATGGAATGGCCCCATAAAGGTTACCACAGGTTTAAAGCGGTTTACAGAAATATTTTTATTGAGCGACCGCCCGGCATCACCGCCTATACTTAAAATGCGTTCCAGGTCGCCGCCAAACGCGCCTATCACGTAATCAAACAGATCCCATGTTTTAACGCCCAGCGCCTCGCGTGCGTAAAACGATTCATGCGGATCGGGCGTTTTATAATTGGTAATATCCAGCAGGCCCTCATCAACAATAGCTACAGTATAGGTCATTTCTTTACCCGATGCCTCGGATACAGTTATGGCCGACCTGCTTTCGGGCCGTATCTTATCCGGCATATTGATAACCGGTTTTAATATCGTTGCCGGGTCCTCAACCAATAAAGGTATAGCACCATACATCCGGATAGGCAGGTCATTAACCGTTTGCGAATGGGGCTGCAGCAGGGTTACATTTACAAACACATTAGGCGCCATAGACGCATCCACCTTAAAGTGATATTGTGTTTCGCCCTTTTCGGTATTTATCCAGTCTGTTTTTAAAACATGGGTGCCGTTTTCAAAGCTGATGAGCGCACGCCCGTTAGCCATGGTTGGGATAGTTAATACCGCGTCCTCACCAACTTTATAGCCGGGTTTGTTGGATGTAAAGGACAACATAGCCGCTTCGGTAGGGTTATCCTGCTGCAAACGCTGGGCAGAGTTTGCCCAATCCATATAAATAATCTTCCCGGTTGAGTGGCCCGTTTGTTCATCCTTCACCCTGATGAGGTACCGGCCCCATTCGGCTTCATCAACTTTCATTCCCCATTTGCCGCGCCCGTTGGTTAGGGTAACGGTTTCGGTTTTGATGAGTTTATTGTATTTATCCTGGGTAAAGTTGCTCATTTCATCACCGGTATTATCCCACCACCAGCGCCATTGTACTTTATAAAGCTCCACCTGTACGGTGCGTGTGCCGCTCATTAAATTGCCTTTTGTATCCACATCGGCAATGTCAAAACTATGGTATTGCCCGGTTACCAGCATCCCCGAAAGGGCGTTGCCTTTTTCGGATTTAATACCCACATAGCCGGGGTAAACATTATAGGGTATGCTAACCTGGTTAATACTGAAATTGCCGCCGGGTTCAAAAACCTTTACCAGGAAATTAGCCTTTAACTGGCCGGGGGCCTGCTTTTCTACATTAATATCGGCATTAACGGTTGTGTTGCCCTGAGCGTCCAGCTTGCCATCAAAAACATTTTGCACCTGCGTCTCGAACTTAAGTGTCGGGTCGTCAAAAACATAATCATCAAAATTTTTGAAGGCGGTTTTTTGGGATGTCAGGTACGCATCTACCTTGGCCTTTAAATTTTGTGCTATTCCGCCAAACAGCCATTTGGCATTTAGGGTACCCGTTGTATTATCACCTTTGGTTAATTCTGTTTGATTGGCAAAGCTTAAATTTACCTTGAGCCGGTTAGGCATAATGGTTTCTATCTTTACGGCCCTCTCAAACGTAGCGCCGCCTACCTTTATCTTAATGCCCCAGTTGCCCGTAACGTCAGATGTTTGGGTAGCCAAATGGAAACTGTAAAACCCATCAACCGATGCAGTCCGGGTAAGGGTGGTATACAACTGCCCCATCGGGTTATAAAAATTCAGCTCAACGGGATGGTCCGGCGGGAGCTTATTCAGTTTATCCTCCAAAATAAACGACATGAAAATACTGTCGCCGGGACGCCAAACGCCGCGCTCGCCATAAATAAAGCCTTTCAAGCCGCTTTGCACCTGCTCGCCGCCTACATTAAAGCGGGTTAAAGGCAAGGCAGATCCATCGTCCAGTTTTAAATACCCGCGTTCATCACCGCGTTTTGCAACCAATAAATAAGGTTTGCGCGCCATGTCAAATTTTGCCAGGCCGTAACTGTCAGATGTGGTTTTATAGATAATTTGTTTCTGGTAATCCAGCAGGTCAAGCTCAACTCCCGAAAGAGGTTGGGCGGTCAAGATATCCGTAGCCACCACAATCATGCTGTTATCAGTCCCACGCTTGGCAATTAAACCAATGTTTGACGCGATAACATTTCGGGTGGCCCATTTTTCCTTACTATAGTACGATTCGGTGCAGGGGTCATTACGGTCCTTCCAATTATAGCCGGTAGGATAAAAGCTGTCATATTTTGCCCAAAAGGCATCGTCCTCATCACTTATTGTTCTGTCAGAATAACTACCGCCCTCGCCTTCTCCCTCGTCACCATCTCCCTCATCATCACTTGCAATAGTTTTAACCGGGCCGCCTGTTTTGCAACTGTATAAAGAATACTCTTTACGGAAACCAATGATAACCCGGTATATGGCGCCCGGCTCGGTACGGAACAGCTTATCAATATCCAGCATGAACCGGGTTTTTTTATTCAGGTTTACAGATTTATCGCCATCCAGCCGGATAGTCTTTTGAACGATAGGCTTACCTACACGCCGCAGCTCATTATCGCCATTAATTTCGTTGTTTTGAAAGTACTGGGGCACATTGTCTTCATAAATTTTAATAATGCTTACATCAACAGCGCTTAAGTTAACCGCCTCAAACGGCATCAGCAACTTGCCCGAGCTTGGCAAGATAACCCCCTTGCCGGGGATGGTAACCGCCGGCAACGTATTTTCAAAAAACACATTAGCGGTGTAGTTTTTCGCTATTTTTTTATGCGATATGTTTTCAACCCCCTGGTTTACAAATACGGTATAGCTGCCGTCCAAACGTTCGGACGCGTATACCTTAACCATACTGCCCTCAATAGTATATGCAGGCTCGGCAGCATTGCTTATACCTATCAGGCCGTTCAGCTCCTGGCCAACCATTATCGCATCGCTAAATTGCACCAGCACGTATTGTTCCTGGTCCTGCACGGCGCGAATGTTCAGCACCCTAAAATCGCCGATAGCGGGTATCTCAAATTTTTGCTGCCCCTTTTTGTCCACATTCATGGCGCTACCATCCCAGTTTACGATTAACGGGTTAATGCCATCTTTTAACCGCGTTAGCTTATCAACCGTAAAATTGTGGGTATGGGTATACGCGTTGTGCTGCCAGCTAATATGCACATCCGATGAATAATTTGCGGTGATGAGTTTTTCTACCACATCATTCTTTTCTGCATCGGCTGTTTGTATAACCCCATCCAGCTTCATCATAGTGGTAGAGGTATGTGTAGATGTTTGCAGATCGTTAAACGTTACCGTAAAATCGGGCTGAATGGTTTGAAAATTGAATTGAAATTTCTCATAATGATCCGGTACTTTGATCAGTTTGCCTAACAAAAAGGTGGCGCTGTATTGTTTATCGGGGTCGAGGTTTTTTGCCGGCTTAAACTCAATGGTGCGGGCATCTACCCAATAGGCCTTGCCCTTAACAGATGGCGACAGTTCAAAAATGCCGTCGGGAAGCGCCTCGTTTTGTATATGCATGCCCTGTACCTGGTTGGCCAGGCGGATACGGATGCTGCTTTCTTTAGAAATTATACCGCTGGTATATGACTCGATATATTTACTAAACGAGGTGTCTACAACGGTTTTTGAGCTTTTGTGGTAAATAAAATAGGCGCCAAAGCCGGCTAATGTGATAAACACCAGGGCGGGTATAATGCCCGCTTTTTTAAAAAGAGGGCTTTTAAGTATAGGCATGATGGTTTGGATTTATGATGAAAATTAAAAAATTTATATCATAAAACACTTTTCTTAAAAAATTTATTTTCGCCTGAGTATCAAATATTTTGACCCGGGTAGTTATTCCCCAAATTAACCATATAGAAATAAAATTTATATAAAAGCAACCATTTTAACTTTATATGCGTGTTACTAATACATACATCTAAAAATTTATATTATGAAAAAGATACTTGTTTATATCGCGCTGATCGTTTTATCAGGCGTTATCCTTATTTACAGTTGTTCAAAAGGATATAATTCACCTTCGCCCGGCAGTGGTACCGGGGTTATGGCTTCTGTAGTTATACAAAATATGGCTTTTACGCCCGACACGCTAAGAATTAAAACTGGCACTACGGTTACCTGGTCAAATATGGACGGGGTAACACATACCGTAACATCGCTAAATGGCCTGTTTGACAGCGGAAATTTAGGGGCCGGGTTAAACTATAATTATACTTTTGCAGCGGCCGGAACTTTTACCTATCACTGTACCATTCACCCTATGATGAAAACGGGTGTTGTAATAGTGAGTAATTAAAAAGAGTTAAAATAATGAAAAGTTGCGGGGCAAGCCGAAATGTATTTGATGGAGCAGAAGCGGCAGGATGTACATGGAAGATCTTGCCCCGCAATTATTATCCCGCTTTACAGGCGATATTTTTCGGTTGCTATAACCATTTTATTTATCGGTAAATAAACCTTAACAACGGTATTCTATCTTATTTTGAATATTATATTCCTATTTTTATACGGAAGTAACCAATTATATAATAAGTACAGCCAACTACTGCATCAATTTATACGTATACAGTTTGTTGCTCAATCTATTATTATATAAAACATAATTAGCCGCTATAAAATAATCTCATTAGTAATTGAAATGGGATAGTAAATAAAGTATGAAAAAAAAATACCCCGTTAATTTTAAACTGATAATTGCCGCATTATGCTTAACCGTATTTGCGGCATCTTGTAAAAAGGACAATAACAACCCAAACCCAACGCCTGCTGCGCCCACAAATTTTGCGACCATTGGCTTATATGAATATTCCAGCGGAAACAACAGGCGGGTATATGTTAATTTAACCAAGATCGGTACCAATGTAGGCAGCTATCCCAGCGTATTTGACACCGGCTCTACCGGGATGACCATGGATGCAACAGGATTGATTCCGGCATCAATGATCACCAGCGCGGGTATAACCGTACCCGGCGATTCGGTAGTAGTAAACGGCATCACCATTATGCCGCAAACATCCATCATAAGCTATGGGGGTGTTGGCGGCGAAACGCAGGAATATGGCAACCTGGCTTATACAACAGTAACCATCGGCGATTCGAACGGTAGCGTCACTACAGGCCGCATCCCGATATTTTTATATTACAAGGCTGTTGATGTAACTACCAACACAAATTTAAAAGCACACGCTAATGACGTATTTGGCGTAGCATCGGGTACGAGTTTTACAAACAGCAAAATTGCCAGTCCTTTAAGCTACTTTTCATTAGCTGCAAATGTATCCAGCGGGTTTAAGCTGGCTATGTTTAACAGCACGCAATTCAGTACTACCGCCCTTACCTATGTAGCGGGCTTGGTTACCATTGGTTTAACGCCCAATGATTTAAATTCATCCGGGTTTGTTATGCACCCGCTTACATTTTATACCCAGGGAGGTTATTCGCCTGATATAGCCGGTACTATTGTTTATAACGGGAAGACCATTCCTGCAACCATGTTGTTTGATACCGGCACGCCCGCTACCACTATTGTAGAAGATGCAACGGCCACAAGCAATGTAGCCACATTGCCTGTAAACTCCACGGTGTCGTTTACTACGCCCCAGGGATTTACTTATCAGTATACCACTACTGCCAACTATAATTTAACGCAGGTTCAAAAAGTATCCTATTCACAGGATATCCGGACCATTTTCAGCATTGATTTTTTTATCAGTAATGAATACCTGATGGATTATACCCATCACCAGATAGGTTTGAAGAATAATTGATTTGGGGTTTAATTGAGTCGTGGGAATAGAGGTCCAAATCGATCAATCATTTCACGTAACAATTTATTTCCTGAAATTACTATAATTGAGAATATTTTGTAGTTTTATGCAATCGATTGCAATTCAAAAACCTATTTTATGAAGAAAGTATTTTTTTACCTGTTCCTGTTAATGTGCTGCACGTTACACGCAGTTGCCGAAGATGGTTACCGCCTATGGCTGCGCTATGATAAGGTGAGCAATAAAGCCTTATATAACGAATACCGGCTCTCTATTAAACAATTAGTATTCCCGGGCAACTCACCAACGCTTACTGCGGCGCAGGATGAACTTACTGCCGGCTTAAAGGGTCTCTTAGCCCTTGAACTTTCCAAAAGTGAAGCCGTAACCGCTAATGCCGCATTGCTTGTTGGCACACCCGCCTCATCAAAATTAATTGCAGGCTTACCACTTAAAGCGGCTTTAAAGGAAGCCGGAGAGGAAGGTTATGTTATCCGCACCGTAATGATAAATGGTAAATCGGCAAGGGTAATAGCGGCTAATACCGATAGGGGCGTATTATATGGTGTGTTTAACTTTTTAAAGCTATTACAAACCGAAAAAAGCATCAAAACTTTGGCCATTACAGAATACCCACATATTCAATATCGGTTGCTTGACCACTGGGATAACCTTCCCGGCCCAAGAGATGGGGATAAAACCGGAACCATTGAAAGAGGTTTTGCAGGCCGCTCTTTATGGGACTGGGCCAAACTACCCGGCACGATAAGCCCGCGTTATAAAGATTATGCCCGTGCCGATGCCTCAATAGGTATAAATGGCGCGGTGCTAACCAATGTAAATGCCAACGTGCAGGTATTAACGCCTGATTATATAAAAAAGGCTGCAGCTATCGCTGATGTGTTCAGGCCCTATGGCGTGAAAGTTTTCCTGTCGGCAAAGTTTAGCGCACCGGTTGAATTGGGGGGCTTAAAAACTGCCGACCCACTTGACCCGACCGTCATCAAATGGTGGACGGATAAAATTAATGAGATATATGCCGCGATACCTGATTTTGGCGGGTTTGTAGTAAAAGCAAATTCAGAAGGCCAACCGGGACCGCAAACGTATGGCCGCGGCCACGTGGAAGGCGCCAACCTGTTTGCCGACGCTTTGGCACCGCATGGCGGCATAGTAATGTGGCGGGCTTTTGTATATGACAATAAGGTGTCGGAAGACCGAACCATGCAGGCTTATAAAGAGTTTCACCCGCTGGATGGAAAATTTAAGCCAAACGTAGTAATACAAGTAAAAAATGGCCCGCTTGATTTCCAGCCGCGCGAACCATTTAGTCCGCTATTTGGCGGTATGCCAAATACACCCGAAATGATGGAGTTCCAGGTAACCAAAGAGTATTTGGGCGATGCCGGTAACCTGGTTTACCTGGCGCCGATGTGGAAGGAATGTTTAGATTCTGATACCTATGCGCATGGTAAAGGCACTACGGTTGCTAAAATTATCGAAGGTAAGGGTGAACATCATGCCATATCGGGCATTGCGGGTGTATCAAATGTGGGAGATGATATTGACTGGTGCGGCAGTAATTTTTCGCAGGCAAACTGGTATGCTTATGGCCGCCTGGCATGGAAACCCGAATTGACCTCGGCAGCCATTGCGGATGACTGGATAAGGATGACCTTTAATAATGACAAGAGCTTTATTGAGCCCATTAAGCAGATTATGCTTACTTCAAGAGAGACTGCGGTAAATTATATGACACCACTTGGTTTGCATCACCAAATGGCTTTGGGCGGGCACTACGGCCCTGGCCCGTGGGTTGGCGGCAGGATGCGCGCCGACCAAACATCGGTTTATTTTAACCGGGCCGATTCTATCGGGATCGGATTTGACCGCACCTCTAAAACCGGCAGTAATTCTGTAGGGCAGTATTTTGAGCCGGTAAGAAGCACATTCGATAATATTAAAACAACGCCGCCGGAATATTTACTATGGTTCCACCATGTGCCATGGAGCTATAAAATGAGATCGGGTAAAACCCTTTGGATAGAATTGATAGAGCATTATAATAAAGGCATAGCGTCTGTTAAAAATATGCAAAAGGTTTGGGACTCGATGGAATCTAAAGTAGACCCTGAACGGTTTAAGGAAGAGAAGCATAATCTTGCGGTACAACTGGATGATGCCGAAATATGGAAAGGCTCTTGCCTGCTATATTACCAAACATTCTCCAAGCTACCTATACCTGACGCGTTGGGAAAACCCGAGCATGACTTAGCGTATTACCAAAAACTGCACCTGGTTGATAAGCGGAAGTTGGATAGCGAGAAGTAAGTATGGTCCATAAATAAGAAAGCCCTTAACACATAATGTTAAGGGCTTTCTTTATAAAGAGAATGTTAGATTAGTGATGTAACCGGCCTTCGCTTGAATCTACAGAAGTTATTCCACCTTCTTGTAAGCTTGGTGTTGCCCTTGTTAAGAAAGGGGATTTGTGTACAAAAACGCCATTGATCAATAACAGTGCACCAAAAATTAAATGCGGCCAGAAAACTTTTGACGAAAAATCATACGTCCAGGGCAGGCACATTAAAAATGAACCGGTAAGTACATCAAGCGTGTTATGCATTTGCATTGGGAACACTTTGATAAAACCCAGCGGGTTATCACTGAAGATGGCCATAATTAATTGCAGCCATCCTATTAATAGCGGCATAAATAAAGCCGCACCTCCGTATTGTGCAAAATTAAACAGCCATGGAGATGCTATCAATAAAATAGCGCAAGTAAAATTTATAATTCCGTATAGTTTTGTTGAAATAAAAGGTTTCATTTTTTATTGATAGTTTGTGCTTTTGACTGGCCAAAATTAATAATTTATAGATAAGATACTGTCCTTAATCGACAAAAAACAGCAAAAATATTACCAAAAAGGCTTACGCAGCCGGTTTCTTTACAATTTTTGATGCGATAAATGAAAAAAGGCCAAGGATCAGCCCTGAAATGGCGCCGGCAATTGGACCAAATATCAACATCATCTGCCGTGGGTGCGTAGCCAGGTAATTAGGCATGTTTGTACTCATGGATGTCATTTCGGGATGGTGTTGGGTATAATAAGTAAAGCAAAAGCCGTGAACTGCGGTTATCCACACGCAGTTGACTATGCTCACCAAAAAGCCGTGTAAAAAATATTTCCCGGTGCAAACTTTGGCGATGGTATATGCGCAAAAAATAAATATAACCACCCAAAAAACCCATTCTAACGATGTGGGCACAAGGGATAAGGTGGCAAAAGCCATTATCAGTCCAAAAACGGATAATTGAAAGATAAGTTTCCAGTTCATATTACTTAGGTTTTTTTATATAAATGTATAAAAAAAATCATATAAACAACTGGAATACAAATTAATGAGATAATTCAAATTGTCACTTCAACACCAAACGTTCCGTAGGAACGCCTGGGGAGAATGTGGTAATTTGGATGGGCACTCAATTAATGCCGGCTAAACTTTAATAGGTTATTGAGTGGCTGAAGTATTTGCCTTAAGCGTATCGGCTACGCCTGCAAACGTTCTTGGTTTAGGATCCTCATCAGCAGCGAGAGTAAAATTTATAGGTACGGTATATTTGACTGATATCGCATTCCCGTTTTGAATGCCGGGGTTCCACTTTGGGGATAGGGAAATAGCCCTGACAGCTTCCTCGCCCGAGCCATAGCCCGGATCTCTTAATAATTTAACATCTGAAACAGCCCCGTCTTTTCCGACAACAAAGCTAACATAGGCTTTTCCGGTTATATTGTTTTGGCGCATATCAACCGGGTAATTGATCGTCCGGGCTATAAATTGCAAAAAGGCCCTCATGCCGCCCGGAAACTCGGGCATTCTCTCAACAGCAACATATTGCTGGTTAACAGAACCCTCTTCGCCCGGCATAGGCCCATACTCTGTTTTTTTTACCCCTGCTTTTTTGGTGGTTTTAGTTTCAATAATAAGTTTAGGCTGTTCATCGGGGATCTCTGCCTGGGCTATATCTGTCACGGCATCCGCAGCGGGCGTTAAAAATACTTTTTCTGCTTTTTTATTAATGCTATTGATGGCTTTGCTATTATTTATCGTTGCCGAAGACATGATCAGCATCAAAATAAATAAAGGAGCAGATAGGCCATACTTGGCCAGCGCCACTTTTTTCGAATTGCCTTTTTGAAGCATCAATATCCGCCGCTTTAATAAGCTTTTATTAAAAAATGGATTTACCAGTTGGTGGGCGGGCGTATCAAATGTTTTGCTCAATAACAGCAATGCGTATTCGGCTTTGGTTGTACCCGTTTTTATGGCGTACTTGTCGGCAATATACTCATGTATGTGTTTAATAGCCAGGCGGTAAAAATAAACCACCGGGTTAAACCAGTTAACAATGGTTACCACTTCAATTATCAGTACATCCAAAGAGTGCCATTGCCGGGCATGCGCCTGTTCATGTGCTTTTATTATTTTGTAATCAACCGGGTTTTCCTCCATCTTTATCCATTTAAAAAAGGAGTAGGAGGCGGTTTGTTTATTTTGCCGCAGTATTTTATTTAATTGTATGAGCTGCCATACCAGCTTTAGCGTTAAAAAAACAATACCTGCTAAATATAAACCAACAAATAGCTGGCCCAGGTTAAGCTGTGTGTTTTGTATCGGTTTAAATTGATAGATCATGGCGGGGCTGCTGTAAATGGAGTATTGTACCCGCCGGGTAATAAATAAGTTGGTAACCCAATTGGAGTGTATTACCGGGATATAAAATGAAAATATAGAAGCTGTTACTAAATAGACGCGGTTAAGCTGGAAAAATGTCTCCTTTTGCAAAAGCAAAACATAAAACCCATAAAATAATACCAGGTAAAAATTTACCAGTATTAAATAATGCCACCACGTCATAACTTATTTGTCTTTAAACTTTTCAATCAGTTTCATGATCTCATCGGCTTCTTTTAAATCAATTTTCTCTTTTTTTACAAAATAAGAAAACATGTGTTGAACCGAATTATCAAAATAACCATTCATTAATTTATCAGTAGCAAAGCTTTGGTACTGCTCTTTGCTTATTAACGGGTAATATTCATGGCTTTTACCATGGGCAACGTGGCTTACAAAGCCTTTGGTTTCTAATATCCGTATAATAGTTGATACCGTATTATAAGCAGGCTTGGGTTCGGGTAGGGGTACCATAACATCTTTTACGAAACCTTTTTTTAATTGCCATAATACCTGCATTAATTGTTCTTCGGCTCGTGTTAATTCTTTAATTTCCATTTTATTTTAGAGTTTGCAATAATATATAATTGGTAAGGCAGGGCTATTGTATAAGCTAAGTTAAAATATATAAATAACTTATACAACTATTCTGTTAGTTTTTATTGGCTGGTCTAAAGCCCAAATATAAAAATAGTACCGGCCCTTATATAAGGGCCGGTACTAAACACTTTAAACACACTATTTATTAACTTTTATAAAGCGAAATTGTGCTAAAAATTTAGTAAAACCATTAGGCCTCCATTAAATATAGTGGCTTTATCCGGCTGTTTGTAAATCTTATTGTCCTGCAGAGGATAGGTGTTAAGAGTAGTAACCATGCAAAATAACAGCAATAATATTACCATTGAGGGGGGCTATAGCCTTGGTAAGAGCTATACCTTGTTGTTTTGAGTCTCTTTGTCATAACGATCTATTTTAGATTATTGCTTATAAATAGGTTTAGCTGAAATTTTGATGGATTATTTTTTTAATAAATGCTACATATCATTACTTAAAGTAAAATTAACTGGCTCGGTATATTGTACACGAACGGCCTGCCCGTTCTGAATACCCGGTTTCCATTTAGGTGATACTTTAAGGGCGCGTACCGCTTCTTGTTTTAAAGATTCTGACGGCCCCCTTACCGCTTGGATATCAGTAAGCGATCCATCCATTTCAACGACAAAAGATATATACACTTTTCCCGAAACGTTATTATTGCGGTCAACGGCCGGATATTTTATTGTTTTAGCCAAAAATTTACCAAAAGCATCGGGACCGCCCGGAAACTCGGGTTCCTGTTCAACAGCCTCATAAACTTTATTGGCGTTATCGTGCTGCAATTGTGCGCTATTGGTCGGCGCGTTACCAACAGGGCCGAGTACGATGTTTTGTACCCGGGATTTCTTAGTTGGTGCAGGCGGCGGATTCTCTTTTGGAACTGCGTGTTCATTTACGACGGAACTTTTTTTCTGCAATGTAAAATTCACCGGAATGGTATAAGCAACCCTGACATTTTTACCGTCCTGCGTTCCGGGTTTCCATTTTGGCGATGATTTTACCGCCCTAAAAGCCTCTTCGTTTAAGCCATGCCCCGGACCGCGCAGCACTTTTACATCTGTAAGCGAGCCATCCCTTTCAACAATGAAGGTTACATACACCTTCCCTTCAATTTTGTCTTTCCGCGCGCCGGTAGGGTATTTTATGGTTTTAGCTAAATAGCTGCCAAATGCACCGGGTCCTCCAATAAATTCAGGCTCATGATCAACGGCTTCGTAAACCTTATTGGGGTTTTCCTGCTGCTGCTGATAGTCATTAGTTGAAGCAATTGATGTAACAGCCGATCCGAATACATCACCGGCCTCGTTGTGAATTGTATTTATCGCCTTGCTGTTATTTATAGTGGCTGATGACAAGATCAGCATCAAGCCAAACAGAGGCGCTGATAATACGTATTTAAAAAGCACCACGCGGTGCGACTTGTTTTTCTGGATCATAATGATACGTTGTTTTAATAAACTATGGTTATAAAATGGATTTACTAATTGATGCGATGGCGCGCTAAAGGTCTGGCTTAATAATAAAAGGGCATATTCAGCCTTGTCGGCGCCAACTTTCAGGGCTTGCTGGTCGGCAATAAATTCATGGATGTGCTTAATGGCAAAGCGGTACAGGTACACCACCGGGTTAAACCAGTTGATGATCATTACGGCTTCTATCAGCAATATGTCAACCGAGTGCCATTGGCGGGCATGTACCTGCTCGTGCGCCATTACCACGTCCCGCTTAACTACGCTTTCGCCCATGCTTATTTTATTGAAGAAAGAATAAGCTACAGATGACGGTGCAGGCGCATTAATTATTTTATTTACCCGGACCAATTGTAAAATAAACCGGATAGTTAGGAACGCGCTGCCAGCCAGGTATAAAACAGTCAATACCTGTCCAATAGTCACAGGGCTGCTTTCGATAGGTTTATAGGCATAAATATTTACAGCTTCGCCGCCATACAGGCTATAGCGCACTTGCTCGGTAATAGCTAAATGCTGCACACTTTCTGACTGTATCAACGGTATCAAAAACGACAGCAACGCCGCTATAACCAAATAGACCCGGTTAAGCTGGAAGAAAGTTTCTTTACGCAGCAACAAGGCGTAAAACCCGTAAAATAATACCAGGTAAATGTTTACCAACAATAAATAATGCCACCAGTTCATATCTTTTTATTTTATGTTAATTACTTTTTTTTGCTATCGTGTATTCCCCCCAAAAATCTGTAGGGTTTTCAAGGTCCTGGTTGAGCATCTCCTGCGGCATGGTCATTGTATAGCGGAAAATATCATTGGGTCTTCTGTCTGCACCCCGCCCGTTAATTGTAATGTTGTATTTTATTTTTTGGCTTTCATTTGCATTACCTGCAAGGTATTTAATAGGTAAAGCTAATTCATAAGTACAGGCCCCACCGGCATCAAATTGCAGCATGGGTTTAATATTATATTGGTTATTAATTCCGATAATTTTATAATGATGATCTCGCATGGGGAGAAACCTGTAGTAAGGTGTTTCAGAATTGACCGATGGAACAGTATCAGTTACAGCGCTTATGCCGGTTAATTTGATCTCTTTTAAGCTTTCGCTCAGATCTTTATTAGCTCTTGCAATTGAGATGGTTTGCTTTTCTGCTAATTCAGGCTGCACCCGTTGCATTGCAGGCGAGTTCATGTTATCATCAAGCGTTTTGCCCGCGCCCAACAATATGCTCCGGGCTTTATTCATGCTTAGCAAGGGAAATAATATCATCACATTATTTTTATCTTCCTTTTTACCCGCGCTACTAACTGTAAAACTAATACCACCCTCTATGATCTTTTCAATTATGCGCGAGGTAGTAGCATGTATAACTACATATAGGTTATCATCGTCATTAGCTATGGTATAAAATATCTCGGTGCTTTTGTTGTAGGCCTGGTATTGATTACCCCATTCCGTGGCTTGTCCGTCAACTTTAATATTTGCAGGGGCGCGTAAACTAACTGTTTGTACACCCGGAAGTTTTTGTGGGTATGCTACCACGGCAGTAATTAAAAATATAATTGTCAATAACCAATTTTTCATTTCATTTTTTTGCTAATGTATATTCTCCTCCAAAATTTGTAGGGACATCAAAGTAGTGGGAAACTCCGCCACCAGGAGGAGGGGGAGCTAATGGATTTGGAACTGCATTTCCTGCTCTAACTTGTCCAATTAACATAATATCATATTTAAATGAATTATTTTTTGAAAAATTTAAATACTTTAAGGGTATGGCCATCTCATAAGTAAGAGCGAGTTTATTGTCAAATAAAAGCATAGCCTTTATGCCCTCCGTGTTATAAATTGAAATATGTGGCTCAGCGATTTCTTTTATACCATCTACTTTTATTTCTTTGAATGTCTCTGCAGCCTTTTTATTTACATTAAGCATTAATGTTTGAATTTTATCGCTGTTCCCCGCAATGTTATTTTTAAAACTAGTATAATATTCTAGGCCGGCCTAGATACAAGCTGATTTCTCCTCACATCTGTAAGTGGGTAAGTTATGGATACATTTTCGGTTTTATTAACTGGATTGCTTACGGTAAAAGCAAGGCCGCCATAGATTAATTTATCAAGATTTATCCATTCTGACACATAAACTGTTAAGTACAAATTATTTTCATCATTTGATACAGTATAGTATACGCAATTAGCTCTGTTATAAGCTTGAAATTTCCCGTCCCATTCTGTTGCTTTACCATCAATTTTTATATTGACGGGTGCATACACACTTTCCTGCTGCACTTTTGGAAGTTTTTGGGCATGGACGTTAATACCCAAAAAGCAACTCAAAATAGCCAATAAAACTTTAAAACATACTTTCATAAAAGGGAGTTCAACCAAGCATAAACTAATTGATTAGTCTAAGATAAATAATATATTCTAATAATACAACTAAATTTTTAGTTTGTTTTAAAATAAATTTATTTGCTAATATTTTCGTTGATTTACTGCAACCAAATTATAACTGATGAATATAACCTTTCACGGGGCTGCCCGCAACGTTACCGGCAGTAAACATTTAATAGAATTAAATAACGGCACGAGTGTTTTATTAGACTGCGGCATGTTCCAGGGGATGGGCGAGCAAACGGAGGAACTGAACGATCATTTTGGGTTTAACCCCAAAAAGGTTGATTATATGATATTATCGCACGCCCATATTGACCACTGCGGATTAATACCGCGTTTGGTAGCGCAGGGGTTTGCGGGGCCTATATTTTGTACATCAGCTACGCTTGACCTGACAAGGATACTGTTAATGGATTCTGCTAAAATACAAATGCAGGATATCGCGTACAGCAACAAGCACCGTGCTAAAAAAGGGTTGCCCTTATTAACAGCGCTATATACGGATGAAGAGGCAACTGAGGCGCTTAAGCAATTTAAAGTGGTGGAATATCACCAGGAATATGCCATAACCCCGCAAATAAAATTTCATTTTAGCGATGCGGGGCATATTGTGGGCAGCGCCGCAATGCATTTGGCGATCACCGAAAACGGGAAAGAAACCCATATCACCTTTAGCGGCGATGTGGGGCGGTATGGCGATATGTTGTTAAAGAATCCGCAGCGTTTTCCGCAGGCAGATTATATTTTATTGGAATCTACCTATGGCGATTCGCTGCATAAAGAAATTGCCCCGATAATGGATGAGTTGCTTGAGATTATTAAACATACCTGCCTGGAAAAAATGGGTAAGGTAATTATCCCGGCATTCAGTGTGGGCCGTACACAGGAATTATTGTATGCTTTAAATTCGCTTGAATTGAAAGGGTTATTGCCGGATGTGCCTTTTTATGTTGACAGCCCATTATCAGACAAAGCTACGCAGGTGTTTAAAGAGCATCCCGAAGTTTATAATAAGGCCGTTAGTGAGGTATTAAAAGTGGATAACGATCCGTTTGACTTTAAGGGATTGCGGTTTATCCAATCTACCGAAGAGTCGATTGCGCTAAATGATAACCCTACCCCATGTGTTATTATTTCCTCATCGGGCATGGCCGAGGCGGGACGGGTAAAGCACCATATAAAGAATAACATCAATAGCGATAAGACCACTATTTTAATGGTAGGTTATTGTGAGCCAAATTCGCTGGGCGGCCGCTTGATGCGCGGCGATAAAGAAGTACACATATTTGGCGAAGAATACGAAGTTAAGGCCGAAGTACGCTCTATCAAATCAATGAGTGCGCACGGCGATTATGAAGACCTGCTCCATTTTTTAAATAGCCAAGACCCGGAAAAAGTAAAGAAATTATTCCTGGTGCATGGCGAATACGATGTTCAACAACACTTTGCCAACACTTTAAAAGAGAAAGGATTTTTAAATGTGGAGATACCGGCACAACATACCCGTTGGGAACTTTCTTGATTTTGAATTTCGGATGTTCGATTTCGGATTTATATACTTGCAAATCGCTTGTTTTGGCATTAATAATGAAGTCCAAAACAAAAAATGGAAAAAATTCTTTTGTTTTAGGAAAAAATTCTATATTTGTTTTATGGCAGCTAAAAAACCAACCTCAATTGATAAATCTTCCTCTTCCAAAAAAGGGCCTAAGCCATATAAAGAAGATGAAACTATAAGTATGCTTTCTGATTATGAGATAACCTATAAAACGCGTTACCATGATGATATTAGCTTGTTAAACTGGTCAAAAAAAGGGCTTAATGCTAAAGCCGCGCTTGATTTTCTTTCTCTTTCGGGCTTTACACAGGATGAGTTCCAGGAAACATTTAAAACCACGGTTAAAACGATACAAAACCATGTTACCCGTGAGCTATCTTTAGATTCTTCGCTAAGCGAAAAACTACTTAAATCATTTGCATTGTTTGATAAAGGCGCCGCATTGTTTGGTTCGGCACGTGAATTTCACCAATGGCTTAATACGCCTGCTTATGGCCTGGGCAATCAATTGCCTTTTGATTTGATGGATACCATTACCGGTATACAGCTTATTGAGGAAGAGCTGATACGAATTGAATACGGCGATCTGGCTTAAACATGCTGGTATATAGAATATCATTAGCCCGGTTTGGAAATAACTTGCTGGCATCAGGCAGGGCGGCACGCTGGAACCCCAATGATGTTAAAATGATCTATACAGCCTCGTCAAGATCATTAGCCTGCCTTGAAAATGTTGTCCATCGTAACCGCGCCGGTTTGACCGATATTTTTAATATTATGACCATTGCCTGCCCCGAAGATCTCAAAATAAAAACAATTCCTGTTAGTGGCCTACCTGATAATTGGGCAGATTATGACCAAATGTACCTGACCCAGCGTATGGGAGAAACTTGGATAAGAGGAAACTCATCAGCGATATTAGAAGTGCCCTCATCTATAGTAGAGGGCGAGGTTAATTATCTGCTTAATCCGGAACACGCCGATTTTAAAAAGATCACTATAATTAAAACACAGCTATTTGTGTTTGATAAAAGGATAAAGGGGTAAGAAATATCGAATTTTAGATTTATTAAAGCTCTTTGCATTTTTCTGTGTAGCCTTAACGGGCTCTATGGTTAAAAAACACGCAGGTAACCCAATAAATAAAAAAAGGATGAAGCTTAATCACTTCATCCTTTTATTCACCCGGTAACTACCGGGATTCTACTTTTAAATTTTAATTATTTCCTGTTGCCGGTCGTGCTGCAGCTCCTGCCCCTCTGGCTCCCCTTGCAGGTGATGGTGCAGGAAGTGGTTTACGCGGAATCATTTCGTCACGCTGAGCAGTGTTATAAACAAACGAGGCAACTATGGTAGCCATTTGTTTCATATCATCAGGGTTGATCTTATCATAAGTATCCTGGTTACTATGGTGTGTGCGCGCAATATAATCCATAGGGTCCTGTATAAACTGGAAGCCAGGTATGCCAATTGCATCTAATGCCGCGTGGTCTGTACTGGCAGTGTTAGCAATAGTAACGGTTGTAGCGCCCAGATCTTTAAATGGCGTAAGCCATTGTTGGAAGATAGGGCCTGCGGCCGCATTTTGCTGCAAGAAAATCCCACGGATCTTTCCGGTTCCATTATCAATGTTATAATAAGCAGAAACCTTTGCTTGCTCTGGTTTTAACGTCATTGTAGAGATATCGCCAAAATGGTTGGCTACATATCCTTTTGAGCCAAGCTCACCTTCCTCTTCTGCACTCCATAAAGCAATACGGATGGTCCGGCGCGGTTTAACCCCTAGCGTTTTTAATATACGCAAAGCCTCCAGCATTACTGCGCTGCCCGATGCGTTATCTGTACCGCCTGTTGCGGCATGCCATGAATCAAAGTGCCCGCCTAACATTACCAATTGATCTTTCAATTTAGGGTCGGTACCCGGAATTTCGCCAACAACATTATAGCCTTCCAAATCCTTTGTGAAAAATTCGGTTTTGATATCTGCCTCTAAAGTTACGGGGACACCTGCCTTAACTAAACGGAGTATACGTTGGTAATCCTCTGAACTTGTTTCTAATGATGGAGAGACCATATGAGCGGTGTCTGCGTGCGATGCGCCATTTGTTGTGAATACAGTCCCGTCTGTACCGCGGGCCTGCGTAAGTATCAGTCCTACGCCTTCGTCAAGTTCAAACTGCGCTAAAGTTGCGGGATTGACACCACGACCACCGCCGAAGCCACCGCGGCCGCCCCGACCACCAGCACCACGGGCAGCGCCCGCACCAGCAGCACCCGCAGCCGGCATATGCCCCGGTATAGGCCCCGTAAGGCCTGGGGCACCACCGGCAAGGCCTTGCGCGCCGGAGTAGCGCGAGCCATTATCCAGTTGCGCATCAGTAAAACGACTCGCTTCAGGGGCAGCAAAATTCTGCTCTTTTAGCGGCGCGGCATCGGTTATAATTATTTTGCCTTTTAACTTGCCTTTATATTTTGCCAGATCGGTAATGGTATCGGCTTTGAAATAAACCACTTCAGCCTTTATAGGGCCATTGGTTCCAGGTGTCCAGGCCTTTGGTATACCAATAAGTGCATGGTAATAAGGCACTGTCATGGCTACATAGTTTTTTTGAATTTCCCAGCCTTTACCAAATTTACCCCAGTCTTCGCGCTTGGCGTTAACAATGCCCCATGTTTTTAACTGGTTTACAGCCCAATCCTGTCCGCGTTTTAAGCCCGGTGAACCGGATAAACGCGGTCCGGAAACATCGGTAAGGTGAAAGGCAATATCCATCACCTGTGAGTGGTTCATTCCCTCTTCCCTGATCTTTGCAGTCATGGCAGGGTCGGGTGTGTCCTGCGCAAATGCAGTACCCACTGCGGCAGCCATAAGCAAACCTGTGTACAATAATTTTATTTTCATGATCGATCTATAATTAGTGTCTGTAATTTTTTATCCTCTTGCAAAACTATCTCGATGTTGGATCGCCTACTTTGCGCAGCGGTTTACGCGGTAACATTTCGTCGCGTTGAGCGGTGTTGTAAACAAACGAGGCAACAATAGTGGCCATTTGCTTCATATCATCAGGGATGATCTTATCATAAGTATCCTGGTTGCTATGGTGCGTGCGGGCATTGTAGTCAATCTGATCCTGTATAAACTGGAATCCGGGTATACCTACATTATCAAATGCAACATGGTCTGTACTGCCGGTATTGCTGATAGTAACTGTGGTAGCGCCCAGGTCTTTAAACGGTGCCAGCCATTGCTGGAAGATTGGGCCAACGGCGGAGTTGCCTTGTAAATAAACACCGCGTATTTTACCTGTGCCGTTATCTATATTGTAATAAGCAGACACTTTAGCTTGTTCGGGCTTGATCTCCATAGTTTTTGAATCGCCAAAATGATTTTTTACATAATTTTCCGAACCAAACTCACCCTGCTCTTCCGAACTCCAAAGCGCTATACGTATAGTGCGGCGTGGCTTAAAGCCAACCCTTGATAAAATACGCATAGCTTCCATCATTACTGCGCTTCCGGCTGCATTATCAGTGCCGCCCGTTGCTCCATGCCATGAATCAAGATGACCGCCAAGCATTACCAATTGCTCTTTTAAGTTAGGGTCAGTACCTGGTATTTCGCCTACAACGTCATAACCATCTTCGTCTTTAGTAAAAAACTCGGTTTTAATATCTGCTTCTAAAGTTACAGGCATACCGGCTTTAACCAAACGTAAAATACGCTGATAATCTTCTGAGCTTGTCTCCAGTGTTGGAGAAA
>Ga0193702_1000263_pt1 | contig 21123 bp, 20 predicted proteins | sample U3a1metaG_FD_143060 | JGI IMG/M metagenome (GOLD analysis project Ga0193702, IMG submission 143060) | Soil microbial communities from a riparian zone of the East river system, Colorado, United States - U3a1 | ecosystem: Environmental > Terrestrial > Soil > Riparian zone | place: USA: East River... | reverse complement strand
CCCCAACGAAAAAGCAATAAAAAAAGCGAGCCGCGGCTCGCTTCTTCTTGACGCAGGCGGGCCTTAGCCGCGCTTGGGCATCGGCGGCACGTCACGGGCCGGCGAGCCGACGAACAGCTGGCGCGGACGGCCAATCTTTTGCTCGGGGTCGGAAATCATCTCGTTCCATTGCGCGATCCAGCCGATCGTGCGCGCCATCGCGAAGATACCGGTGAACAGCGACACCGGAATCCCCAGCGCCGATTGCACAATGCCGGAGTAGAAGTCGACATTCGGATACAGCTTGCGCGACACGAAATACTCGTCTTCCAGCGCGATCTTTTCCAGCGCCATGGCCAGCTTGAACAGCGGGTCGTCGTGCAGGCCCAGCTCCTCCAGCACCTCATGGCAGGTTTCACGCATCAGCTTGGCGCGCGGGTCGAAGTTCTTGTACACGCGGTGCCCAAAACCCATCAGCTTGACGCCGGAGTTCTTGTCCTTGACCTTGGCGATGAACTCGGGGATCTTGTCGACCGTGCCGATTTCCTTCAGCATGTTCAGCGCCGCTTCGTTCGCGCCGCCGTGCGCCGGTCCCCACAGGCAGGCGATGCCGGCCGCGATACAGGCGAACGGGTTGGCGCCCGACGAACCCGACAAACGCACCGTCGAGGTCGACGCGTTCTGCTCGTGGTCGGCATGCAGGATCAGGATGCGGTCCAGCGCGCGCACCAGCACCTCGTTGACCTTGTACTCTTCGCAGGGATTGCCGAACATCATGCGCATGAAGTTGGCGCTGTACGACAGGTCGTTGCGCGGGTAGACGAAGGGCTGGCCGATCGAATACTTGTACGACATCGCGACCAGGGTCGGCATCTTGGCGATCAGGCGAATCGCCGACACTTCGCGGTGATGCGGGTCGTTGATGTCGAGCGAGTCGTGGTAGAACGAGGCCAGCGCGCCGACCGTGCCGACCAGCACCGACATCGGGTGCGCGTCGCGCCGGAACCCGCGGAAGAAAAATTGCATCTGCTCGTGCACCATCGTGTGCTTGGTCACGGTGGCCGTGAAATCCTTCTTCTCGGTCGCGGTCGGCAGCTCGCCGTTCAGCAGCAGGTAGCAGGTTTCGAGGAAGTCGCACTGCACCGCCAGCTGTTCGATCGGATAGCCGCGATACAACAGCTCGCCCTTGTCGCCGTCGATATAGGTGATCGACGAGTTGCAGGCGGCGGTCGACATGAAGCCGGGGTCGTAGGTGAACTTGCCGGTTTGCGCGTACAGCTTGCGGATGTCGATGACGTCCGGGCCGATCGTGCCTTTGTAAATCGGCATGTCGATGGCGGGGCTGCCGTCGGAGAACGACAGGGTGGCTTTGGTATCAGAGATGTTCATGGCACGTCCTTCTTGGGAGGTGGGTCTACAAAATTAAATAAGGAAACTAGGTGCACCGCAGGCGCGCCAGCAAGGCATGCACCTGCGGCAGGTCGATTTCACCCACAGGCTCGGCCCGCGCCAGCAGCAGGTCCATCAGCGGATTGTCCGCCAGGTCGAGCAAACGCGTCAGCGCGTCGACATCGTCATCGCTCAGCCCGTCTTCGTGCGCGTCCAGGAAGCGCGTCAGGATCAGGTCGTTTTCGAGCAGGCCCCGGCGGCTGCGCCAGCGCAGGCGCGAGCGGTTGGCGGGATCGGATTGATGCGTCGTCACACTAGAGTCCGTTGTTGGGTCAACACTATACTCCGCCCGCCGGGTTTCGGCAGTACGGTACAACTACTGGCTGGACGGCCGTACTTACACCGCGCGGCGCACCATCAGTTCCTTGATCTTGCCTATCGCCTTGTTCGGGTTCAGGCCTTTCGGGCACACGTCGACGCAGTTCATGATCGAGTGGCAGCGGAATAAACGATACGGGTCTTCCAGGTTGTCGAGGCGGGCGCCGGTCGCTTCGTCGCGGCTGTCGGCGATGAAGCGGTAGGCTTGCAGCAGGCCGGCCGGGCCGACGAACTTGTCCGGGTTCCACCAGAACGACGGGCAGGAGGTCGAGCAGCAGGCGCACAGGATGCACTCGTACAGGCCGTCGAGCTCGTCGCGCTCGGTCGGGGTCTGCAGCCGCTCTTTCTCGGGCGGGATCGAGTCGTTCACCAGGTAGGGCTTGATCGACTCGTATTGCTTGAAGAACTGGGTCATGTCGACGATCAGGTCGCGGATCACCGGCAGGCCGGGCAGCGGACGCAGCACGATCGGCTGGGTCAGTTCGTTCAGGTTGGTGGTGCAGGCCAGGCCGTTCTTGCCGTTGATGTTCATCGCGTCCGAACCGCACACGCCCTCGCGGCAGGAGCGGCGCAGGCTCAGCGTGTCGTCGACGTCGGACTTGATGCGCTGCAGGGCGTCGAGCAGCATCTTGTCGGTGTCTTGCAGCTCGACCGTCACGTCCTGCATATAGGGCTTGGCGTCCTGGTCCGGATCGTAACGGTAGATCTTGAGTTTTACGGTGCGTGTCATTGCTCTGTCCTGGCTAGTTGGGGACAAAGTCATTCGCCGAACGGCCGGCGAAAAAACTCGGTCCCACAATACTTTTTTTAAAAAGTGCGTGGTTTCGGCTTGAACGTGTCGACGGTCAGCGGCTTGGTGATCACCGGCTTGTACTCGAGCCGATTGCCTTCGGAGAACCACAAGGTGTGCTTCATCCAGTTCTCGTCGTCGCGTTTCGGGAAGTCGCTGTGGGCATGGGCGCCGCGCGATTCCTTGCGCGCCACCGCCGAGGCCATGGTCGCCTTCGCCGTTTCGATCAGGTTGTCCAGCTCCAGCGCTTCGACCCGCGCGGTGTTGAATACCTTCGACTTGTCCTTGAACGAGACATGCTTGCGGCGCTCGTCGAGCACCATGATTTCCTTGTAGCCCTGGGTCAGCAGCTCGTCGGTGCGGAACACGCCGCAGTACTTCTGCATCGTCGCGCGGATGTCGTTGGCCACGCCCTGCACGCGCTCGGCGCCGGTCGAATTCTCGAGGTGCGACAGGCGCGCCATCGCGAACTCGGCCGCGTCTTTCGGCAGCGGCTTGTTCTCTTTTTGCTTGAGGTTGGCGGCGACCACGTGGTTGCCGGCCGCGCGGCCGAACACCAGCAGGTCGAGCAGCGAGTTGGTGCCGAGCCGGTTGGCGCCGTGCACCGAGACGCAGGCGCACTCGCCGATCGCGTACATGCCGTTCACCACCGCCACCGGGTCGCCGTTCTTCGGCGCCACCACCTGGCCGTGGATGTTGGTCGGGATGCCGCCCATCTGGTAGTGAATCGTCGGCACCACCGGGATCGGTTCGCGGGTGGCGTCGACGTTGGCGAACTTGTGGCCGATCTCGAGGATCGACGGCAGCCGCTTCTGGATGGTTTCGGCGCCGATGTGGCGCAGGTCGAGCAGCACGTGGTCCTTGTTCGGACCGCAGCCGCGGCCTTCCTTGATTTCCTGGTCCATCGAGCGCGACACGAAGTCGCGCGGCGCCAGGTCTTTCAGGGTCGGCGCGTAACGCTCCATGAAGCGTTCACCGTTACTGTTGATCAGGATGCCGCCTTCGCCGCGCACCCCTTCGGTGATCAAGACGCCCGCGCCGGCCACGCCGGTCGGGTGGAACTGCCAGAACTCCATGTCCTGCAGCGGCAGGCCGGCGCGCGCCGCCATGCCGGTGCCGTCGCCGGTGTTGATGAAGGCATTGGTCGAGGCGGCGAAGATGCGCCCCGCCCCGCCGGTGGCGAAGATGGTGGTCTTCGCTTCCAGGATCATGCACTCGCCGGTTTCCATTTCGAGCGCGACCACGCCGACCACGTCGCCCTCGGCGTCGCGGATCAGGTCGAGCGCCATCCATTCGACGAAGAAGTGGGTGCGCGCGCGCACGTTGCGCTGGTACAGGGTGTGCAGCAGGGCGTGGCCGGTGCGGTCGGCCGCGGCGCAGGCGCGCTGCACCGGCTTCTCGCCGAAGTTGGCGGTGTGGCCGCCGAACGGACGCTGGTAGATCGTGCCGTCCGGATTGCGGTCGAACGGCATGCCGAAGTGTTCGAGCTCATACACGACCTTGGGCGCTTCGCGGCACATGAATTCGATCGCGTCCTGGTCGCCGAGGTAGTCGCCGCCCTTGACCGTGTCGAACATATGCCAGTACCAGTCGTCCTCGCTCATATTGCCGAGCGAGGCGCCGATGCCGCCCTGGGCCGCCACGGTATGGGAGCGGGTCGGGAACACCTTCGACAGCACCGCGACGTTCAGGCCGGCCTCGGCCAGCTGCAGCGAGGCGCGCATGCCGGAACCGCCGGCGCCGACGATCACCGCATCGAAGCGGCGGGTAGGGATTGCAGTTTTGATGGCTGCCACGATTACACGCTCCACAGAATTTGTACTGTCCAGCCGGCGCAGACGATCAGCCACAGCACGGTCAGGATTTGCAGGGCCAGGCGCAGGCCGACCGGTTTGATGTAGTCCATCCAGATGTCGCGCATGCCGACCCAGGCGTGGTAGTACAGGCCGAGGAAGGTGACCAGGCTGAACAGCTTGAACCAGGGCCGCGCGAACAGGCCGGCCCAGCCTTCATAGCTGAAGTTGCTGGCCGTCAGGAAGGAGAACAGCAGGATCAGGGTGTAGACCGCCATCACGATGGCGGTGACGCGCTGGGCCAGCCAGTCCTTGAGCCCGTAGTGGGCGCCGACCACCATGCGCTTCGGTCCGACGTTATTCTTCGCCATTAAAATACTCCAAACAATTTGAGGCCGGCCAGCGCGGTCAGCGCCAGGCTCACGACCAGCACGCTGGTGGCGGTCTTGCGCGCCGCATCCTTTTCGATCGCGACGTGGACGTCCATGAACAGGTGGCGCACGCCGGCGCAGAAGTGCTGCAGGTAGGCCCAGATCAGGCCCAGCAAGATCAGTTTGACGAGGGGGTGGGAGGCGATGCCCGCAAAGTAGGCGAACGACAGTTCGGAGCGCAGGCTCAGCTCGAACAGGTAGAGCAGGAAAGGCAGCAGCAGGAACATGCCGGCGCCGCTGACGCGGTGCAGGATCGACACCCAGCCCGCCGGCGGCAGGCGGTAGTTCGTCAAATCCGTGATGTGGATGTTGCGAAATTCAGGCCGTTCTTTTTTTGGAACTTCTCTCACGGCTTCGGACATAACAAGACCTCCTCTTAAACAAACTCAAACCACCTAGTTAACCCACTTTGCCGATTGCTTTCCGAGAACCAACGTATTTTAATCGCAACGACGGTTTCCTGCAGACGGCGCCTACGACAATTCATTCTGGTAATGATGGTGCGCGGTCAGGTACAGACCGCGCCGCAATTCGACCGCCTTGTCGCCATACGTGAAGGACACGCGCTCGGCGCACAGCAGCGGCGTGCCTTCGGTCACGCCGAGCAAGCCGGCCGCGCCCGGATCGGCCGCGATGGCGCGGATCTTCTCGGTGGCGCGGATCATGCGGGTACCGAACTCGGACTCGAACAAGCCATACATAGGACCCTTGTATTCCACCAGCCGTTCGGCCGTCAGCCCCTTGAACAGCAGGCCCGACAGCCATAATTCCTCGAGGATGGTGGGCGCGCCGTCGAACGACAGCAGGCGCTTGATGTAGACCACCGCGTCGCCCGACTTCAGTTCGAGCAGGCGCGCCACTTCGGCCGGCGCGCGCAGGCGCTTGACTTCGATGATCTGGTTGTCGGGATGGTGCGCCACGCCCTCGTCGGGCACCAGCCGGAGGAAGCGGAAATGCGCGCGCGCCTCGTGGTGGGTGGCCACGAAGGTGCCCTTGCCCTGGCGCCGCACGACCAGGTTCTCGGCCGCCAGTTCGTCGATCGCCTTGCGCACCGTGCCCTGGCTGACCTTGAAACGCCCGGCCAGCTCGACTTCGGAAGGAATCAGCTCGCCCGGCTTCCACTCGCCGGACTGCAGGCTTTGCGTGAGCAGCGCCTTGATTTGCTGGTACAGCGGGCTGAACGTGGGCGACCCGCCGCCGCCCGCAGCCGAACCGCCAGCCCCGCCGCCAGCGGGTGGATTGTTCACGGGATTCGACGAGACTGGGTTCATAGACCGCGATTTCACCACAAATGGGCGCTTCCGTCCAGTAAATCCACCGCCGACTTAGCTGTCTTATATAAGACATAAGATATGAATTGACAGATGCGCCGGCGAAGCCTACACTCGGGGCCGATCCGGTATGCGCAGGCGGCGCCGATGCTTCGGTGGCGAAAGTGCGGTTTTGGTATGATGTCACTTTTCCCGAACGAGCGTATCCTCAGCTTCGACAGTTTTCTTTCCCAACTTGGAGATTCATCATGGCTAAAACCCCAATGCGCGTCGCCGTTACCGGCGCGGCCGGCCAGATCGGCTATTCCCTGCTGTTCCGCATCGCCAATGGCGACTTGCTCGGCAAGGACCAGCCCGTCATTTTGCAACTGCTGGAAATCCCGGACGAGAAAGCCCAAAAGGCGCTCAAGGGCGTCATGATGGAAGTCGACGATTGCGCGTTCCCGCTGCTGGCCGGCATGACCGCCCACGCCGACGCGATGACCGCCTTCAAGGATGCCGACGTGGCCCTGCTGGTCGGCGCGCGGCCGCGCAACGCCAGCATGGAACGCAAGGACTTGCTGGAAGCGAACGCCCAGATCTTCACGGTGCAGGGCAAGGCGCTGGACGCGGTCGCCTCGCGCAAGGTCAAGGTGCTGGTGGTCGGCAACCCGGCCAACACCAACGCCTACATCGCGATGAAATCGGCGCCCTCGCTGCCGGCCAAGAACTTCACCGCCATGCTGCGCCTCGACCATAACCGCGCGCTGTCGCAAGTCGCCGCCAAGACCGGCAAGCCGGTCGCCGCCATCGAACAGCTGTGCGTCTGGGGCAACCACTCGCCGACCATGTACGCCGACTACCGCTTCGCCACCATCGAGGGCAAGCCGGTCAAGGACCTGATCAACGACGACGCCTGGAACCGCGACACCTTCCTGCCGACCGTCGCCAAGCGCGGCACCGCGATCATCGAAGCGCGCGGCCTGTCCTCGGCTGCCTCGGCCGCCAACGCCGCGATCGACCACGTGCATGACTGGCTGCTGGGCACCAACGGCAAGTGGACCACGATGGGCATCCCGTCCGACGGTTCCTACGGCATCCCGGAAGGCACCATGTTCGGCTTCCCGGTGACCACCGAAAACGGCGAGTACAAGATCGTCCAGGGCCTGCCGATCGACGCCTTCTCGCAAGAACGCATCGACCTCACGCTCAAGGAACTGACCGAAGAGCGCGACGCTGTCGCCCACCTGCTGGCCTGAACCATCCCGCGGCCGGATTCGTGGAGCCCGTCAAGCCACCGATTCGCCGCACGCGCCGTGCCGCCCCGAGCGGCACGCGCGCCGCTGTGCCTCAACCCGCCGTGCCGCAACCACCATCCATGCATCCATCCGAGGTTTTATTCCAGGGACAACGCCAGCCCTTGCTGCTGCCCGCCTGCGACCATTACGCCGGCTCCGAGAAGCTGATGCGCAAGTCGATGGCGCTGCAACAAGAGCTGGGCCCGCTGTTCGACATCACCTTCGACTGTGAAGACGGGGCCGCGGCCGGCGTCGAGCGCGAGCACGCGCAACTGGTCGCCGCCCTGCTCAACGACGAGGCCAACCTGCACGGCCGCATCGGCGCCCGCGTGCACGACGTCGCCAGTGCCCATTTCGAGAACGACGTCGCGACCATCGTCGGCGCCGCCGGCCGGCGCCTGGCCTACCTCACGCTGCCCAAGGTCGAAGGGGTCGCCGAAGTCATGCGCGCGATCGACCTGATCAACCGCCACGCCGCCAAGGCCGGGCGTGCCACGCTGCCGGTGCACGTGCTGATCGAAACCCACGGCGCGCTGCACGACGCCGACGCGATCGCCGCCCTGCCCCAGGTCGAGTGCCTGTCGTTCGGCATCATGGACTTCGTCTCGGCCCATTACGGCGCGGTGCCCGGCAACGCCATGCGCACCCCGGGCCAGTTCACCCATCCGCTGGTGGTGCGCGCCAAGCTCGAGATCGCGGCGGCCTGCCACGCGCACGGCAAGGTGCCCTCGCATAACGTCACCACCGAGATCAAGGACACCGCGGTGGTCGCCACCGACGCCCAGCGCGCGGCGGCCGAATTCGGCTACACCCGCATGTGGAGCATCCATCCGGACCAGATCAAGCCGATCATCAAGGCCTTCACGCCGCGCGTGTCGGAAGTGAACGAAGCGATCCACATCCTGGCCGACGCGATCGCCGCCGACTGGGGCCCGATCGCCCAGCACGGGCGCTTGCACGACCGCGCCAGCTACCGATATTATTGGACGGTGCTGCAACGCGCCAAGCTGGCCGGCCTGCCGCTGCCGGAAGCTGCCGCCGCCATTCTCCATCACACTCTTCAACCGGAACCGACCTGATGCCCAACACATTCACAACGTCGTTCCCGCGCAGGCGGGAAGCTATACTCGGCATGGATTCCCGCCTGCGCGGGAACGACGCGATAATGGCGAAGTTTGCCGCTGCCTGCTGCCTGGCGCTCGCCGCCGCGCTGAGCGCACCCGCCGCCCATGCCAGCGAACCGGTCAAGAAAACGGTCAAGGCAAAAGCCGCCAAGGCCCCCGCCAAGCCGGCCGAAGTCGCGCCCGAGGAGGCCGAGCCGGACGTGGCCGACACCATCACCGTCGACTACAACTGCGAACTCGGTAACAAGATCACGATCTACCACAACGAGAACGACGACAGCCACATCGCGCTGCGCTGGAAGAAGCGCCTGCACCGCCTTGAGCGGGTCGGCACCACCACCGGCGCCAAGCGCTTCGAGAATCCGCTGTTCGGCCTGATCTGGATCGGCATCCCGTCCAAGGGCATGCTGCTCGACTCCAAGCTGAACCGCCAGTTGGCCAACGAATGCAAGCCGGCCGACCAGGAAGCCAAGAAAAGCTGATACCGATTAACCGCCCCGCCAAAACAAAATACCCCACTGAAGGAGAGGTCATGTCCCGCAACACTCTGAACACGCTCAAGGAATTCAAACTGTCGGCCGGCCAGAAGGGCAAGTTCTATTCCCTGCCCGCGCTCGAGAAAAGCCTGGGCCTGAACATCTCGCGCCTGCCGGTGTCGATCCGCATCGTCCTCGAATCGGTGCTGCGCAATTGCGACGGCAAGAAGGTCACCGAAGAGCACGTGCGCCAGCTGGCCAACTGGGCGCCGAACGCCGAGCGCAGCGACGAGATCCCCTTCGTGGTCGCGCGCGTGGTGCTGCAGGACTTCACCGGCGTGCCGCTGCTGGCCGACCTGGCCGCGATGCGCAACGTCGCCAACAAGATGGGCCTGAACCCGAAGAACATCGAGCCGCTGGTGCCGGTCGACCTGGTGGTCGACCACTCGGTCACGATCGACCACTTCCGCGAGAAAAAAGCGCTGGACCTGAACATGAAGCTGGAATTTTCGCGCAATAACGAGCGCTACCAGTTCATGAAGTGGGGCATGCAGGCCTTCGACACCTTCGGCGTGGTGCCGCCGGGCTTCGGCATCGTCCACCAGGTCAACCTCGAGTACCTGGCGCGCGGCGTGCACAAGGCCGGCGACACCTACTACCCGGACACCCTGGTCGGCACCGACTCGCACACCACCATGATCAACGGCATCGGCGTGGTCGGCTGGGGCGTGGGCGGCATCGAAGCCGAAGCCGGCATGCTGGGCCAGCCGGTCTACTTCCTGACCCCCGACGTGATCGGCGTGAACCTGAGCGGCGCGCTGCGCGAAGGCTGCACCGCGACCGACCTGGTGCTGACCATCACCGAACTGCTGCGCAAGGAAAAAGTCGTCGGCAAGTTCGTCGAGTTCTTCGGCGCCGGCACCGCGTCGCTGACCACGACCGACCGCGCCACCATCGCCAACATGGCGCCCGAGTACGGCGCGACGATGGGCTTCTTCCCGATCGACGACGCGACCATCGAGTACTTCGAAGGCACCGGCCGCACCAAGGACGAAATCACCGCCTTCCAGAACTACTACAAGGCGCAGGGCCTGTACGGCGTGCCGAAGGCCGGCGAGATCGACTACACCCGCGTGGTCTCGCTCGACCTGGCCACGGTGGCGCCGTCGCTGGCCGGTCCGAAACGCCCGCAGGACCGCATCGAACTGGGCCACGTGAAGGCCAACTTCGCCGAGCTGTTCTCCAAGCCGACCACCGAAAACGGCTTCAACAAGAAGGCCGCAGACCTGACCAATGTGTACCAGACCAGTAACGGCGTGCACGTCAAGAACGGCGACGTGCTGATCGCCGCGATCACCTCCTGCACCAATACCTCGAACCCGAGCGTGATGCTGGCCGCCGGCCTGCTGGCCAAGAAGGCGGTCGAAGCCGGCCTGACCGTGGCGCCGCACATCAAGACCTCGCTGGCGCCCGGCTCGCGCGTGGTCACCGAATACCTGGCCGCGGCCGGCCTGCTGCCCTACATGGAGCAGCTCGGCTTCGGCGTGACCGCTTACGGCTGCACCACCTGCATCGGCAACGCCGGCGACCTGACGCCGGAGATGAACGCGGCGATCACCGAGCACGACATCGTGGCCTCGGCCGTGTTGTCGGGCAACCGCAATTTCGAAGCGCGCATCCACCCGAACATCCGCTCCAACTTCCTGGCCTCGCCGCCGCTGGTGGTGGCCTACGCGATCGCCGGCAACATGACGCGCGACCTGATGACCGAGCCGGTCGGCAAGGGCAAGGACGGGCGCGACGTCTACCTCGGCGACATCTGGCCGACCTCGAAAGAAGTCGCCGCCATGATGAAGTTCGCGATGAACGCCGAGGTATTCAAGGCCAACTACGCCGACGTCAAGGGCGCGCCGGGCAAGCTGTGGGAAAAGGTCTCGACCGTCAAGGGCCAGGTCTACAATTGGCCCGATTCGACCTACATCGCCGAGCCGCCGTTCTTCGCCGGCTTCGAGATGACGCCGAAAGCGGCCGCCACCGGCATCAGCGGCGCGCGCGCGCTGGGCGTGTTCGGCGACTCGATCACCACCGACCACATCTCGCCGGCCGGTTCGATCCAGGAAAGCGGCCCGGCCGGCAAATGGCTGCTGGCGCATGGCGTGCAGAAAGCCGACTTCAATTCCTACGGCTCGCGCCGCGGCAATCACGAGATCATGATGCGCGGCACCTTCGCCAACGTGCGCATCAAGAACCGCATGATTCCGGCCAAGGCCGACGGCTCGGCGGTCGAGGGCGGCATCACGCTCCACCAGCCCTCGGGCCAGCAGATGTCGATCTACGACGCGGCCATGAAGTACGTGGCCGACGGCGTGCCGACCATGGTGTTCGGCGGCGAAGAGTACGGCACCGGCTCGTCGCGCGACTGGGCCGCGAAAGGCACCCAGCTGCTGGGCGTGAAGGCCGTGATCTGCCGTTCGTTCGAGCGCATCCACCGTTCCAACCTGGTGGGCATGGGCGTGCTGCCGCTGCAATTCATCGGCGAGGACAGCATCCAGACCCTGAACATCAGCGGCAAGGAGACCTTCGACCTGACGGGCCTGGAAGGCGAGATCAAGCCGCAGCAACTGGCGACCCTGGTGATCCACCGCGCCGACGGCAAGCGCCAGGAAGTCAAGGTCCTGCTGCGCATCGACACCCCGATCGAAGTCGATTACTACAAGCACGGCGGGATCCTGCCCTTCGTGCTGCGCCAGCTGCTGGCGGCGTAAATATTTCTGCTGTACAGCCAGGAACGCCGGATTCGTCCGGCGTTTTTTTCGCCTGCTTGCGCCGTGTTCATGGTCTGTGGCCGAATCAACTACAATACGGGGTGACAGGGTCAAGCCCTTATCATTCACCCACCAGAGACTGTACAAGCGCCATGCGTCGACCATCCAAAGATTCATCCCTCAAACTGAGCGCCGAGAGCCAGCGCCTGGCCAGCATTGCACAAGCGATCGTGCAGGCCGCCAGCCGCCTCGAGGAGCGGGCGTGGGAGCGGCACCTGGATGTGCACCTTCAGAAATTGCTGAAGTCGAACCATCAGGACACCATCGACACGACGCTCAATGCCCTGTTCAAGGAAGACCTGAACGCCTACGACACCTTGATGGAAGGGGTCGAAGCGGTCAGCGAATCGTCGATCATGGTCGAGCAGCACGAGGGCGCCGAGACCAGCTACCAGGCGCTGCTGGTGGCCGCGCCGATCCTCGCGTGGACCCGGTTTTCGATCGCCTCGGGCACGATTCCGGGCGAGCTGCTGCAGACCTTGTCGGCCCACTTCGCGGCCCATTTGCTGGCCGAGGGCACGCGCATGGCGATGGCCCCTACCCTGTTCGCGATCGACCAGTTGCCGCGCACCCATGCCGAAACCTATGCGATGACGCACAAGCTGGCGCAGGCCGCGCACAAGGGCAGCGCGATCAAGCCGATCGCCAAGCCGCCCGAGACCGCGCCCTTCCTGGCCGATACGCGCTACCTGCTGATCGCGGTGGTGGCGCCGCTCGGTGCGCCCTTGTTCCGCTGGCAGGAGCCGCAGCACCAGCTCAACTTCATGGGCGAGCGCGCGCATGCGCTCGAGCAGTGGCGTGCGCAGGCGACCGACAATGTCGCGCGCCTGCTGCCCGGCTGCGGCATCGAATTGCTGATGCCGGAGGCTACGTCGCCTGCCGCGAGGCGGACAAGCTGATCCGCCCGGTGTCGATCCGCGCCGCCGTCCATTACCTGACCAACACGCTGGCGGTCGAGCCGTCCGATTTGCGCGCGGTGATCGCGGGCTTTGGCGAAGAGAGCGCGGACGGCCAGATCGACGAGTACCGGGTCGCGTTCACGCTGCGCCAGGAGTCCGAGGTCATCTACGGCATCGTGTGGCCGCTGTACGGGCAGGAAGATGAGGACGGCACGCCGGTCGAGGGCCTGATCCACGCCGGCATCGCGGGCGTGGCGGACCAGAAGGCGCCGCTGGAAGATATCTTGTCGCACCTGAACGAGGCCGGCGTCACGCACATCAAGCGCCACAACGAGCGCTTCGTGGCCGAGTACTGCGACGACTGCGGCGCCCCGCTGTTCGCCGACCCCAGCGGCGAGCTGGTGCACGCCGAAATGCCCGACGACGCGCCGGCCGGCAACGAACACTTCCACTGATCAAGCGAGACCCCGAATGCCGTTCAGCCTGAGCTGAGCGGCATTTTTTTTGCCTGCGACAACATGGGGTCACATCTGACATTCGTACATTTCACTGGCGAAATGTACGAATGTCAGACCTGACCCCAGGGTTGCTGACCAGGCTTGGCGCACGTCGATATCGAAGCGCTCATTCGCATGTATCGCGACGAAGCGCACAGCCAACCGCTCAGCACCACAAAATGCGGACATGGGGTCACATCTGACATTCGTACATTTCATTGGCGAAATGTACGAATGTCAGATGTGACCCCAGCTATCGTTGGCGAAATGTACGAATGTCAGATGTGACCCCAGCTATCGCGGCTAGCGGATTGCGGCGAGGACGCGCTTGGCGAACTCGGCGGCATTGCCGGCGTGCCAGCGCCAGACGATCACCAGCTCCTGCTCCGGCAGCACGACGATGGTGTTGTTGCCCGCGCCCAGGGCCGCGTAGGCGCTGGCAGGCAGCCCCGGCAAATTCTTGCCGCGCGTGTTCAGCCACCACAGGTAACCGTAGTCGGGGCCGTGCTCGCTCGGCGTCAGCGCCGCCTTGACGTAGGCAGGCGGCAGCAGCTGCTTGCCGTCCCACGCGCCGCCGCGCTGCCACAAGTAGCCGAAGCGCGCCATGTCCCAGGCGTTGATCCACATCCCGCCGCCCCAACGCGTGCCGCCGCTGACCGACGCCACCTTCTTGCCGCCGAGCTCGACGTAGCTGTTGTGGTAGGGCACCCACTTCCACGCGTTCGACGCGCCAATCGGCCCCATCACTTCGTCCTGGAACACCTCGGGCACCGGCTTGTCGAAGACCCGCAGCAGCGACAGCGACAAGCGGTTGATGCGTACGTCGTTGTACTCGAACAGCGTACCGGGCTGCTGCTGCGCGCGCGGCTTGCGCTCGCCGGCGCCGAACGCCGCGGCGCCGATGAAGTCGTCCTTCTTGCCCCACATCGTGCCTTCCCACTCGGACTCCTGCTGCAGATGGTTCTTCCAGCTGATCGCCGCGTTGTGCACGCCATCGTAGCCGCCATCCTTGACGGTCTTGCCGACCGCTTCATCCAGGTTCGCGATCTTGCCATCGCGCAGGGCCACGCCGGCCACCGTCGACAGGATGCTCTTGGCGACCGAGTAGGTCGGGTCGACATACGCGGTGTCGCCGAACTCGGCCACCACATAGCCCTTATAGATGACCAGCCCGTTGGTATGCGCGCGCCGCGTCGGCATCGAACCGAGCAGGGAGCCGAAGGTACGCTCCTGGTCCGAGAAATCGAGCGCGCGTTCGGTCTCGTGCGCCTGCGCATAGGCGACGGCGCCAGCCAGCGCCGCGGGATCCATACCCAACTCGGCCGGCGCCTTCCTGGCCCAGTTGCCGGGCGGCGGATAGTAGGAACGGGGCTGCGCGCCGGCAACGCCGGCCAGGCCCGTGGTCAACAACAACGCCGCGCACAGGCGCAAGGCGGTACGGCGAGTCATGCTGGTCATGGCCTACCCTTCTTGGTTATCGTTTAATTTACCACTGCGAAAACGGCACGCGCACCAGGCTCGAGTTGTAATAGCGCGCATCGTGCGTGACTTCCTCGCCGATCCAGTCGGGCCGGTCGAACTGCTGGTCTTCCGAGCCCAGTTCGATCTCGGCCACCTTCAGGCCCTGGTTCGCGCCGAGGAACTCATCGACCTCCCACACATTGCCGGCGTACCTGATGCGGCTGCGGTATTTCTCGATGATCGGCTGCGCGCACAGCTGCTCGAGCAACTCGTTTGCATCGGCCAGCGGAATCGCATACTCCCATTCGCCGCGCGTGGCGCCCACGCTGCGGCCCTTGATGGTGATGGCCGCGCGCTCGCCTTCCACGCGCACCCGCACCACGCGCGCCGGATCGGACGACAGATAGCCTTGCCGCAGCAGTTGCGGCGTGCCGAGCGCACGCCAGCCATCGCCCGCGAGCAGGAACTTGCGCTCGATCTCGACGCCCACGATCAGCCCAGCGACCGCAGGATCGGTTGCAGGATCGCCGCGCCCAGCTCGCTGCTGCGCGCGCCGTTCCAGCCGGTGTAGGCGTCCGGCAGGTTGGCGTTGTCCTTGAACGGCATTTCCAGCGTCAGCGACAGGCACTTGAAGCTGTGGCCGATGTACTTCGAGGCCAGGGTCAGCATGTCTTCGTTGTACTTGCTGGCCGCGTAGCCGACCACGTTCTGGAAGTCCGGGCTGGCCGCCATGTACTGCTCGATGAAGGCCTTCTGGTGCGCCGCGCGCTCGGGCGTGAAGTCGGCCAGCATCTCGTTGCCGGCCACGAAATTGTAGGGCAGCGCTTCGTCGCCGTGGATGTCGAAGAACATGTCGCAGCCGACTTCGTGGATCTTCTCTTTCACGCACAGCACTTCGGGGCTGCGCTCGCGCGACGGCGTCATCCACTCGCGGTTCAGGTTGGCGCCGGCCGCGTTGGTGCGCAGGTTGCCGCGTACCGCGCCGTCCGGATTCATGTTCGGCACGATGTAGAACACCGCGCGCTGCAACAGCTTGCGCGCGAGCGGGTTGGCGTTGTCGAGCAGCGCGTCCATCATGCCTTCGACGAACCACTCGGCCATCGTCTCGCCCGGATGCTGGCGCGCGATGACCCAGATTTTTTTCTCGGCCGCGGGATCGCCGATCACCACCAGGTTCATGTCGCGCCCGTCGACCGTGCTGCCGATGTCGTGCACGCGCGCGATCGGGTTCTCGGCCACTTCGCCCAGCAGGCGCAGGTGGCGCTCCCACGAGTAGGGTTCGAAGTAGGCGTAGTAGACGCTGTCGAGTTCGGGCGTGTGGCTGACCGTCATGACCTGGCCGTCGAAGCTGGTCGGCACCCGGAACCAGTTTTCGGTGTCGTAGCTCGCCGCCACCTGGTAGCCCTCGAAACCCTTCGGATAGGTGGCCCTGCCCGCGTTCAGGAAACGGATGGTGCAGGCCTGGCCGCGCGCGCCCTGCAGCCGGAAGTGGAACCACTGGTGGATGTCGGCATGCGAATCCTTGCGCAGGTGCAGGTCGATCTGTTCGACGCTGTCGGCCTGGACCACTTCGATGGCGCCGGAGTCGAAATGCTGGCTGATTTTGATGGGCATGGCTGTCCTTGACGTTGCGGTTTCACGAAAGCAGCATGATACCCCGGATTTCAAGCCTCTTCGCTCGCCAGATAGTCGATGAACGCGCGGATCTTGAGGGCGATATGGCGGCCCGACACATACACCGCATGCACCGCCCGCGCGTGGCGCTGGTCGATGGTCCAGCCGGTCAATACGCGCTGCACGGTGCCGGCTTCGAGCGCGGGCAGGGCCGCGAAATCGGACACCAGGCCGATGCCGCCATCGGCCCCGACCATCGCCATGATGGCCGCGCTGTTGTTGATCGAGATGCGGTGCGGCACCGCCACCTGCACGCTCTGGGCGCCGCGCTGCAAGCTCCATTCCTGCCCCAACTCGCTGTGGCGCAGGCAGATGCAGCGGTGCTGCGCCAACTCCTCCGGCCCGGCCGGCGCACCGTGCCGCGCGAGGTAAGCGTTGGACGCCACCAATACATACGCCATCTTGCACAGCGGCCGCGCGGCCAGGCCGGGCGCCAGCTCGCGCGAGATGCGGATCGCCAGGTCCTGGCCCTCTTCGATCAAGTCGACGGTGCGGTCAACCAGGGTCAGCTGCACGTCCACCTCGGGATACAGCTCGAGGAAGCGCGGCAGGCGCGGCGCCAGCCACAACTGGCCGAACACGATGGGCGCGCTGACCCGGATCACGCCTTTCGGCCGCTCGCTGTAGCTGCCGGCCAGCGCCTGCACTTCGCGCGCCGCGGCCAGCATGCGGCCGCTGCCGGCATGCACGTGCTGGCCCAGCTCGGTCAGCGACAGCGAACGGGTGGTGCGCTGCAAGAGCCGGCCGCCCATCTGCGCCTCCAGCCGCGTGACGTGGCGGCTGACCGCGGAAGTGGTCAAGCCAAGCTGGCGCGCAGCCGCCGAGAAGCCGCCGCAATCGACCACCTGCACGAAGATCGCCATTTCCTTGAGCATTTCCATCGCCGTCACCTTTGCGCCTGCATCAACAGTGCTTTGCATTCTAAGCGGATTGTGGATTTATTGTTTGCAAATCATACTGGGCGCCTACAGGAGGAATGGCATGGACAACAAGGGTGGGGTGTGGCGCATGGCGCTGGCGATGTCGCTGTCGGGCACGATAGGCGCGTTTGTGCTGCTCAGCGGGCAAACGCCGCAGACCGTGGTGCTGTACCGCTGCCTGCTGGGCGCCGCCGCCCTGCTCGGCTGGCTGGCCTGGCGCGGCGGCTGGAAGCGTCCGACCCTGGCCGCCCTCGGCTGGATCGCGCTGGGCGCGGCCAGCCTGATCCTCAACTGGCTGTGCCTGTTCAGCGCCTACCGCCTGAGCAGCATCTCGATCGCCACCGTGGTGTACCAAACGCAGCCGTTCTTCCTGCTCCTGCTGGCTGCGCTGTTGCAGCGCGAACTGCCGGCCTGGCACAAGCTGCCCTGGCTGGCGCTGGCGTTTGTCGGCGTCGCGCTGAGCACCGGCATCGACCTGCACGGCGCGCATGGCGACCTGCTGAGCGGCGTGCTGCTCGCGCTGGCCGCCGCCCTGCTGTATGCGCTGACCACCCTGGCCACGCGCAAGCTGAGCGGCTACGCGCCGGCCCAGATCGCGGGCCTGCAATTGCTGATGGGCGTGGTGGTGCTGGCGCCGATGGCCGAGGTCTCGCCGGTCCGCCTCGACACGGCGGCCTGGGCCAGCCTGCTGATCATCGGCCTGGTGCATACCGGCGTGGTCTACGAGCTCATGTATGCGGCCTTCCAGCGCCTGCGCGCGGACACGATCGCCAGCATGTCCTTCATCTATCCGCTGGTGGCGATCGCGGTCGACCTGGCGGTGTTCCACACCAGGCTGACGCCGCTGCAATGCGTGGGGATGGCGATGATCCTGGCGAGCGTGGTCGCCAACCAGCGCGGCGTGACGGTCGCGCCGCGGACGATCAGCTCACCGCGATAGCTGCCGTTTGAGCGATAATCGCTGCTGTCGCCACTATCGCCAAAGACAAGCAGCCGATCATGAGCACCGACTGGATTCCCGTTGAACTGATGAGCGCCGGCAAGCGCAGCATGGTCCGATGGATTCATCCCGGCAGCCGCGCGCTGTTCCTGGAACCGTTCTTCAATCAAACCGTTGACGCGCTCATCGCTGCGCATTCGCCGCAGAAGCTGACGCCGATCGACGAACTGGCAGACGTGCAGCCGGTCAAGGCGCCGAAGGGATTTATTTTCCATGTGTCCCGCTGCGGGTCCACGCTCGTGAGCCGCAGCTTGGCGGGCGTGGCGCGCCACCGCGTCATCTCGGAGGCGGCGCCCGTGAATCAACTGCTGCTGGCGGAACACCTCGCCCCTCGGCATAAGGCACAGCTGCTGAAAGGACTGATCCACGCTTTGTGCGGAACCGCGGCGGATACCAACTGTTTTATCAAATTCACGAGCTGGAACTTGCTGTTCCTGGCGCAGATACGGGAGCTGTTCCCCGCCACGCCCTGGGTCTTTATTTACCGTGAACCGGCCGAGATACTGCAATCGTTGACGGCAAGCGCGCCGCGCTGGGCCGCAAATCAGGCGCTGCTGCGCCACACGGCCAATCCATATCCCGCAGGTGTCGAACAGATGATTTTTACGCTGCAAGGCATATTTAGCGCCCCCTTGCCGCATTTGAATCGACAGGCGCGGCCCGTCAACTATACGCAACTCCCCGCCGCCATCCTCGATATCCTGGCGCACTTCGGCCTCGCCCTCGACCCGGCGGAACAAGGGCAAATCGTGCGGATGGGCCAATACGATGCCAAGCAAACCGGCGAGGTCGCATTCCAGGCACGCAAACGGGAACCGCTGCCAGCCTCAGTGATCGAGGCCCTTGCGCCATTGAAGCTGCTCTACAATGAATGGGAACAGATCAGAAACGGATCGGAACAAGTCCATGCCGAGTAAAGAGAGCACCGACCGAAAAGCGGAATCCTATGCGCTGCGCGATCAGCGCCTATTGGAATTGATCGCGGCAAAAAAAATCGGCCTGCCCGATAACGAGCTGCTCGCCAATGCCTACCGTCGTCGAGGCGATCTTGCGGCCGCATCGGCCGAGTATGCGCGCCTGCATGCGAAGGGCATTGCTTCGCCCGGCGTTGAACTTTTCCATGCGATTTTCAACCGAAAAAGAGCCCCCGCTCGCATGCCGGAAACCGAGTTTGCGCCCGCACCCTTCGTCCAATTCGATGATTTTTTCGACCTCGCGTCGAATCGCTTTCTGCTGGATTACGCGATCTCGAAACAGGGCATCTTCAGGCCAACGGAATTGCAGAACGCGGACCAATATGGGGACCCGAACCGCGCCACCCTGGTCACTTACGATGTCGGCGACCCGGGCGAAGCCATGCGCACCTTGGTGCGGGAGCACTTGCCGCTGATATGCGACTACTTGAATATGGCGCCGATCGCCATTAAATTCATCCAGCTAAAAATGGCGGCCTATTCGCACGGCGATTTCTTTAATGCCCATCAAGATAACGGACTGAGCCAGCCGGACCGGCGTATCAGCTTTGTCTATTATTTTCATCGGGAACCCAAGCCCTACCAGGGTGGCGACCTGCTTTTGTACGACAGCCGCTTCACTCCTCGCGCCTACGTACGCAGCCTGTTTACCAGGATTATTCCGCGTAATAATAGCGTTGTCTTTTTCCCAAGTGAATATTTTCATGAAGTGTCGCCGGTCGACACTGACGCCCAGGATTTCAGCGCCAGCCGCTTCACCCTGGCCGGCCACATTGGATGACGCGATCGTTGTTTTTACACCCTCGCAGCAAAATTAATATTTGAAGTTAATACCAAGCGGTATAGTAGCAACGGCATGGCCCTACCCCCGCCAACCGCCACTCGCAGTTCGCCCAATCGCCCGCGACCGAACGCGCCGGTATCCGCACCGTGCCCGCTACAGTAATCGATATTTTTTCGAAAATAACGCCGCCCATGCCTGCTACCGCCGCTTCCGTCCACGAAGTCATCGCGATCGATGCCGGCGTCCCCGACTGGCAAACGCTGGTTGCCAACCTCAATCCCGACATCTCGGTCATCTTGCTGCCGGCCGGCGGCAATGGACTCGCGGCGTTGGCGCAAGCGCTGAGCGACTACGGCACACTCGATGCGCTGCATGTGCTCAGTCACGGCAACGTGGGCCAGTTGCATCTGGGCGACCTGCGCCTGAACAGCGCCACTCTCGGCGAGCAGAGTGCGGCATTGGCGGCGATCGCCAGCCACCTGACGCCAAGTTCCGACTTGCTGCTGTACGGCTGCTCGGTTGCCGCAGGCGCGCCCGGGCAGGCCTTCGTCGGTGCACTGTCGGACGCGCTGAACGGCGTCAACGTCGCGGCCTCGGTCGACGCCACCGGCGCGCTGGCCCTGGGCGGCGACTGGGCGCTGGAGTATTGGGTCGGACAGATCGGGACTGCGCTGCCGTTTGCCGAGGAGGACATCGTCCACTATGACGCAGCGACATTCGCGGACGACTTCACCCCTCCCTCGAGTACTATCACAAAAAGCCCGTCCGCCACCCTGAAAGTGGGGCAGACCGCCACCATTACCTTCACGTTCAGCGTCGACCCCGGCTCCAGTTTTACCAATAGCGATATCACCGTCGTCGGCGGCACGCTTGGCACCGTCAGCACAACCGGGTCTATCCGCACCGCGACATTTACGCCGACCGCAAGCACCAATAGCGGGACCGGCTCCGTCACCGTGGCGACCGGAAGCTATACAAGCCCGTTTTCAGGCTTAAGCAACGTTGACCATCCCACCATATCGATCTCTTACGACACGCTGGCGCCGACGTTGGCCATCACCAGCAACGTTGCGCAACTCAAGATCGGTGAGACGGCAACCGTCACCTTCACCTTCAGCGAGGACCCGGGTTCGAGCTTCACCTGGAACGGCAGCAGCGGCGACATCGCAGTCAGCGGCGGC
>Ga0193702_1000262_pt1 | contig 21147 bp, 17 predicted proteins | sample U3a1metaG_FD_143060 | JGI IMG/M metagenome (GOLD analysis project Ga0193702, IMG submission 143060) | Soil microbial communities from a riparian zone of the East river system, Colorado, United States - U3a1 | ecosystem: Environmental > Terrestrial > Soil > Riparian zone | place: USA: East River... | reverse complement strand
CCGCCCAGGCATCAAAATCCTTTTTCAATAGGTCCAGTTTAGCACGGGCGCCTTTTAACGCTGCCGAGCCCAATAATAAACGCAACGGCGGATGCTCGGCCTCTACAGCCTTTACAATGGCGTTAGCTGCACGTTCCGGGTCGCCGGCTTGCTTGCCGCTGTAACCGCGAATGGTGTTCTTATTCGCTTCGGCTGTGGTTTTATAATCGTCAATAATTATCGGGCTCTGATTGGCCGACCGGCCCGCCCAATCTGTACGGAAGCCGCTTGGCGCAACAACGGTTACATTAATGCCTAACGGTGCAACTTCTTTTGAAAGTGATTCTGAAAAACCATCAACCGCGAATTTAGTGGCGTTATAGAAGCCAACCGCAGGGAAGCCAACCAGGCCGCCAATAGAGGCCACGTTAACAATATGGCCGCTGCGCTGCCTGCGCATAATGGGCAATACCTCCCTGGTCATGTTGGCTAATCCAAAAAAGTTGATCTCGAACATCCGGCGAACCTCAGCTTCTTCACTTTCTTCTATCGCCCCAAAATAACCTATGCCTGCATTGTTCACCAATACGTCTATATTTTGAAATTTCTCTAAGGTTTGTCTTACTGCCGCTTTGATCTCGTCCGGGTTTGTTACGTCCAGCTTTATGGAGATAGCCGTATCGGGATAATCGGCTACAATATCTTTTATATCATCCGGGTTACGGGCCGTTACTGCCGCCCTGTGCCCTGTTTTTAAAACCTCTATTGCCAGCTCGCGCCCAAAGCCGGTGGAGCAGCCTGTTATTAACCATACTTTACTCATTGTTTTACTGTTTAAATGTTAAACAAAATAACAGTTAGCGTGGCAAATGTTTGTCAGTTTACTATCCTAATTGTAAAATATTCCAAATAAAAAGGGTGGGCATTGCTGCTCACCCTTTTTTATATAAGTCACTTTATTGTATTAGTCCTGAGGCTGGTCGGGCGTACCTACTACGGTATACACCTTGTTGCCATTGCTATCGGTAGTTTGTTTCAGGTAAACATCGTCAGGTGTTACAAACATGGTTTCACCATTTATCCTTACTTTGCGGGTGTCCTGTGGCAATTGTTGTATCAGGTCGCCAATCCTGGCTACCGGATGCGTTCCCGGAGGGATCGCATCGGTGTTATCGTTTCCCTGGTCAACCTGGCCGTAGCCATCGTTTGTATCCAACTGGCCATCTTTACCGGCAACCTGGTAGGCAATGCTGCCATCGTCTTTAGTTATCGGCAAATAGTATACGCCGTTTAATTCATAATATTGCTGACCATTGATGGTGATAGGTTGTGCACCTGATGGCAATGAATTGATAGCAGCACCAACCGGTGGTTCAACTACAGCATATTGGCCATTGTCATAGTTATAAAAATAACCATTGCTGTAATAGAACTGGTAATCGCCCCACCAGAAAGGATAGTAACCATAAGGTAAATAACCGATACGGAAACCTAAGCGTGGGAAGTATGAGCTTCTGTACAAGCCACGGTTATAATAAAACCCCCTTGACCCTGCAAAAGCACCGCTATAGCCACGGCCATAATTACCTGCGTATACACGGCCGCCTACACGGCCACCAACATTTACACGCCCGCTTATACCTATATTGCTGCGGCCTGCAACTCCTGCATAACCACGGCCGGTATTTGCATAGTTACGTGCGTTATTACCAACAGTTGGCCTGCTATTTTGAAATGATTGCGCACCTCTTTGTGGCTGCGAATTAAAAGAACGTTGTTGCTGCGGTGCGCTAAAAGAACGTTGCTGTGGCGCGCTAAATGAACGCTGAGGTGCTGCTGCAGAACGGCCGCCGGAAAAACCACCGCCTCCACCGTGAAAGCCGCCGCCTCCACCGCCACCATGGAAGCCACCACCGCCGCCACCGTGTGAACCACCACCGCCACCACCATGGCCTCCGCGTTGTGCGTTAGCAGGGATGGCTAAGAACAAACATAACATGGCACCCAGGCCGGTTAATGTGAAATATTTGAATACCCTTTTCATAATTTTAGTTTTTTTCAGCTCTTGTGCTGTTATAATAATAGACGATAAATACTAAACACGGTTTAACACCGCTTTAATTATTATACAAAAAGCGAACCAAGTTTACGTGGGGTTGACAATTTGGTAATAGGTAAGCTTAAGGCAGAAAGCAGAAAGCAGAAAGCTAAAAGGTGAAGTAATAGATTTCTAACAGGTTTTTGAGCCTCCCACCAAACAAAAAATTGCCTGTCGTGCTCCATTAGGAGCAAAATGTCGGTAGAAAATAATAATGAATTGGTTAGCGTGCCATCGGTACGCAACTTAGTGTGGTACCTACGGCACCAATAAAAGCCTTGTTTATATTTTCTACCGACATTTAGTCCCGATGGGACTTGATAACGCTTTCATCAATTTAATATGCCTGATAACCTGTATATTTATCTTGATGAAAAAAGGGCATTTATTAATTTTTCTTGTTTCGCTTTTAATTAGTTGCCAAACTAAAAAACCGCATACTCAATTAAATAACGAAAAATATGTTCTAAGTATTGATAACATAGCAGAAGTCTCTCTCGATACAATTAAGAAAAAGAATAAATACGATTTTGTAAATATTAAAGTGAAATTGACCAATCTTTCCAGTGATGCTATAAGTTATAGTAGCATGAGTTGTTCTTCAGACATCAACTTTGCTATTAACAATGATAAGATGGAGATTATGCACGAACCTTGTCAACATAACGTTCCTGTCACTAAAATCCTGAACCCTCATCAAACAATTATATTTAATCTGCCGGTCATGTTTATAAAGATGCCATCTAAAGGAAATTACCTGTACCAAATATCTATGGAACTTAATTACGATTGGCTTGAAGGTTCAACTGATAGCAATGGAGTTAAATATTCACGAAAAGAACCGGCTAAACTTATTTGGTCTAATAAAGGAACTATAATTATCCAATAAGTTTTCCTTATAGTGTGTATAGAGTGATTTGAAATTACTATTTTAGAGCAATAGTAATTTAACTGACAAACTATGCCCACACGCAAACCTACCACCGAAACTGAAAACCCCCGCAGGAATTTTTTAAAAACCGCTGCCAAAGGCAGTGTGGCGGTACTTTCATTAAGCAGCGTTGCCGCAAGCGCTTTTGCAATGGATAAAAGCGTGAACGCTGAAACAGAAAGCGCGCCAATTAAAGTCGACCATAAAATACGGTCGACACCGGAAAATACGGTTTGGGGATATTATGGCTTTGACGTGCCGCCAATTGCAACAGTTAAAGATGGCGACGTGGTGGAGATACAGGCAGTAAATGTGGCGGGCGTAAGTGCCCGCGACCCTGAGGCTTTTTATAAAACCAATAACCTGCCGTTAGATGAACAGGCCTTAGATATTATTGCTATTTATAAAAATCCAAAACGTGAGCCATCGGGATTAAGCGGCCACATGCTTACCGGCCCTATATTTATTGAGGGCGCCGAACCTGGCGATACGCTTGAGGTACGCATATTGGATGTTACACCGCGTAGTACTTATGGTGTAAATTCTGTTTGGCAAAAGGGGGGCGATATTGGCGATGATGTTAAAACGCGCGAAAATTTTATTTATAAATATACCATCAATAAAAAAAAGCAGACCGCCTCTTTCAAAGAGGGGGTAGAAATACCTATGAACCCTTTTATGGGTGTAATGGCCGTATCGCCACCGCCCGAAATGAAACGTGTTAGTTCCATTCCCCCGGGATTTTATGGCGGCAATCTCGACCTGAAACACCTTATAAAAGGCACTACACTTTTCTTACCCGTAGGCGTAAAAGGGGCGTTGTTCACCACTGGTGATTCTCATGCCGCGCAAGGCTCGGGCGAATTGGATGGCGTGGCTATAGAAGCTTCGATGACGCTGACAGCAAAATTTATAGTGCGTAAGGATATGCATATTAAAACGGTATATGCCGAATCGCCAACGCATTTGATCGCTATCGGGCTCGACCCCGATCTGAACAAGGCCATGCAAAATGCCGCGCACGAGGCAACGCGCCTCATAATGGAAAACCTGGGCTTTACTTTTAACGAGGCCTATTCTGTTTGCAGTACCGGTGTTGATTTTGAAGTAACGCAGGTAGTTGATAAAACCTTTGGCATAAACGCGATGATACCAAAATCTATATTTCCGGGTAAGGTATTTAAATATTGGTCCTGATTAAAACAATAAAAACGTCATGCCGAACTTGTTTCGGCATCCCACGCGCTAAGTAACCAATCATAACGGCAACCTATATAATGAGATGCCGAAATAAATTCGGCATGACGTTGTATTTAACTTATAAAGCATCACTAAATGAAACCTAAATTACTGTTACGTATTGCCTCGGTTATTATGCTGCTTCATACGGCGGGCCATACCATGGGCACGCTCACCTGGAAAGATAGCCCCGACCCGGCTATTGCACCGGTTATAGATGGGATGATCAATAAGCATTTTATTTTTATGGGCAGGGAATGCAGCATAGCTATGTTTTACTGTGGGTATGGGGTCACCATGATATTTGTGCTGCTTTTAATAACCGCTTTGCTGTGGATAGCCGGCAACCATTTGGACAGCCGTCCTTTGGTCAATAAGCTATTACTGATGCTGTTCTCGTTTCTCTGTTTGCTGGCAGTTACAGAGCTCATTTATTTTTTCCCGTTCGCGGCGGCATTTTCATTTATTGCGGCGGTTTTGACCGGGATTGCAATGATCCGGATCAGGAGGATTTAAAAGACTTACGAAGTTTATAAAACTTCGTAAGTCTGAATCTAAGGCTTGTTTATTTCTTTTTAGGCGCCGATGGCATAGTTACGCCTAATTGGCTCATGAAGGTAAGGTCGGATTGTATGGATCTATGCGAAGTTATTTTGCCGGCTTTGTTAAAAGTAAAAATATCGGCATCGGCAACTTTAAATACCTTATTAGTTGGCTTCATCTTCATAAACTCATTTTTAAAGGTGCCGCTCCAGGTACCGGTTATAATTACGGTACTGTCTTCGGCTATAGCCTGCAGGTTTTCACCCTTAAAGTCGGGAAACGCGTCAAAGAAGTTTTTGGTGTTTGCCTTAATGGTATCAATGTTTGTAGTAGATTTCCCACCACCGTTGCCGTACTCAATGTAACCGGGCGCAAAATCTTTAATTGCGGCGGCTACGTCATGCTTAATGTAAGCCGAATCGGAACTTAGCGCAACCTGTTTGATCATTTTTAAATAAGCGGCGGTACTGTCGCTACCGCCGGTTGTAACGGCTGCTTTGTTGTTGCATGCTGCCAGAAAACAGGAGGCAATGGCCATGCAGAGGATAAGTTTTTTCATGATTGTTTAGTTTGGTTTAATAGTTTAAATAAATGTAAATCATAAATTTCATCCATGCAATAGGCTGAATAATAATATTTTAACCTATTAATATTATTTAACCGGTAATTTGCCAATATTTTACTTGAGTTAAATATTTCTATTTATAAATACTATCTTGTTGCCACATTATAACCCAAACCGCTATGCCCGCACCCGAAAAAAAATTAGGCCTTTGGACAACTACATCGCTTGTTGTAGGTAATATGATAGGGGCAGGGGTGTTTTTAATGCCGGCGGCATTGGCTTCTTATGGCAGCGTTAGTTTGTTAGGCTGGGTGTTCTCTGGCATAGGCGCGTTTTTAATAGCCAGGGTTTTCGCTAATTTAAGTAAGATGCTGCCGGCTGCAACCGGTGGTCCCTACGCTTACACACACCATGCTTTAGGTGATTTTGCCGGGTTTTTAATAGCCTGGGGATATTATATTTCTACAGCATGTGCAAATGCGGTTATCAGCATATCATTTGTTGGGGCGTTAAGCACGTTTTTGCCGTTATTGGCCCATAACAGTATAGCGGCAGTTTTTACCGCGTTAGGCGCTACGTGGTTGCTTTCATGGATAAATACGCTCGGGGTAACTACATCGGGCAAAGTGCAATTGCTTACCACTATTTTAAAGTTAGCCCCGCTTTTTTTAGTTGCCGTAGGCGGCCTGTTTTTCATCCGGCTGGAAAACTTTCATCCTTTTAACAGTACCGGTGGTACAACATTTGGTGCTATCGCGGCTTCTGCCGGTTTTACTTTATATGCCTTTGTTGGCGTAGAGGCCGCAACTATCCCCGCCGGCAGCGTTGCCAACCCGGGCAAAACAATTGCCCGCGCCACTATGCTTGGCCTTGCTATAGCTACTATTGTTTATTTACTGGGGAGCATCAGCGTAATGGGTATTATCCCGCCAAAACAATTGCAAACATCTATTACTCCATTTGCCGATGCCGCTGTAATTATGTGGGGCAACCAGGCGCGTTATTGGGTAAGCGCAGGCGTTGCCATAGCTGCATTTGGCGCTTTAAATGGGTGGACATTAATGCAGGGGCAAATACCTTATGCCGCGGCAAAGGATAAATTGCTCCCTGCCGTATTTGCCCGGAAAAATAAAGCCGGCGTGCCATACGCGGGAATACTGGTAAACGCTATAATGGTATCGATCTTTATCGGTATGAATTATACCCAGGGACTGGTGGAGCAGTTTAAATTTTTAGTGCTGCTGGCTACGTTAACCACACTTGTACCTTATGCTTTTTGTACCGCTGCCTATATTATTACGCGTATAGAAAAGGTTAGCTTTCAATCAGCGGGCTGGTTATCGGCTGTGGTGCTATTTATATCGGCGTTTAGTTTTTCGTTATGGGCCATTTGGGGGATTGGGGAGCATGCCGTTGCCCTCGGCTTTTTGCTGTTGCTCGCAGGGATACCGTTTTACGCGTTGATTATTTATAGTAATAAGAGTCAAGAATCAAGAGACAAGAATCAAGAAGCGAACAAATAAAATGTTTAGTATTTACTATAAAATTTGGGTTGACGCCATTGTATTTGAACAGACAAAAAATGGGGAAAGAAGAAATTGGAAAATATTTACTCTTTTTCCTATCTCGATGTTTCAAGGAATTAACTTATTGACAATATTTTTTGCAGCGAGTGCCTTAACTCACAAAAATATTCCAATTTTCATAGACGTTTCTATTTTTAATATTAAACCGCTAAACTCTTTTCTTTCTTTTTCAATTACCCTTTTTTTCCCTTTTATTATTTTGAATTATTTTCTAATTATTTATAATGACAGGTACAAAAGGCTAATCGAAAAATATAAATATCATAACGGTAGACTCTATTTAGGCTATTTTCTATTCTCAGCAGGCATTTTTATTATTCCAATTTTTATGGGGATAATTTTTGGCTGGTAATTTATTGTATCCTAATAAGAAATCTTGCTTCTTGGTTCTTGTCTCTTGATTCTTAAATCAAACCGCAAATAATTGCCCCATATCTTTAAACGCCTTAAACTCCAAAGCGTTTCCGGATGGATCTAAAAAGAACATGGTAGCCTGCTCGCCAACTTTTCCCGCGAAACGGATGCCGGGCTCTATAATAAATTTGATGTTATGTCCTTTTAGCTTTTCAACTAAATTATGCCAATGGTCCCATTCTAAAACAACGCCGTAGTGGGGGATAGGCACGTCATGCCCGTCGACAGGGTTAAAATGGTGCAGGTTTTCGTCAGCCGGCCTGGGTTTAAGGTGGATAACAAACTGATGGCCAAACAGGTTAAAGTCTGCCCATTGGTCGCTGGTGCGGCCTTCGGCGCAGCCTAAAACTTCACGATAAAATTTACGCGCCTCGTCCAGGTCATAAACAGGTACGGCTACGTGGAACGGTGTTAATGTATTCATTATAATATGTAAAAGGATAAACGGTAATCGATATCCGGTGGTAAATTTACCTATTATTTATTTTTCTCCGACCGGTTTATATTTCTTTATAGGCAGAAATATGGGTGGTTTTTATACTCAGCAAAAAGGATTTGCCAACGCTTATCTTCACGCTTTTATCCTGTAGCATGGCTTTGATAGCATCATCAGATTTTAAGGCCTCATACAGATCGCGCGCTACTGCCGAACCGCTTATATTATTGGTCACCTTGCCGTTTTCCATCGTGATACTAAAGGTATAGCCGGATTTACCACGGTCGCCCGCCGATTCAAAATCCTGTATATTCAATTTAAAGCCCTGCTCTTCGGTAAGGCTTCTCTTCAGGTGCAAACGGATGACGGGAAGGTATTTTTTCCAGGTCGTTAAATATTTTCTTTCTTCCATGTGTGGGCGGTAAAGGTAACTTATTATGCTGAAGAATTTGCTGATGCGTGATCTTTTGATACCTATAAACAATAAAATAAGGTAATAAAGTGTGATATTTCAATACCTGATGCGAATAATTGTAAAAACAAACTGAACATCCCGGCCGGATGATAATGAATTATTAAATTGAAACAATTAATGACAATAACTAACAACAGCAAATGCCCTTAACAGATAAACCGGAATTATTTTTAATTGTTTTGGAAGCTAATAAAGGCATTATTTATAAAGTAGGTAACCTTTATTGCCGCGAACCGGAAGACAGGAAGGACCTGGTACAGGAAATTATTTTGCAGCTATGGCGATCATTTGATAATTACAATGCGCAGTATAAGCATACTACCTGGATATACCGTATTGCCCTAAATGTAGCCATATCCTACTACCGTAAAGAAAGCAGGCGAAGCGCTATTGCCAACCCACTATCGGAGGAATTGCTTTCCTTTTCTGTAACAGACATGGCCGATAATGCTGGAGAGAGTATCAGTTTGTTGTACCGGTTTATTGCAGAATTAAAGGAATTGGAACGAGCTTTAATGCTGCTTTATTTAGATGAAAAAAGCCATAAGGAAATTGCAGAGATAATGGGTATAACCGAAACAAATGTAGCCACTAAGATAGGGCGGATAAAAAAAGTATTGAAACAAAAATTTTCACAAGTAAAAAACCAAATCTAATGGAAGAGCAGGATATCATAAATTTATGGAAGGCACAGAATGTTAAAATAGAACAGACGTTAGCCATAAACAAACAATTATTAAAAGAGGTAGTAACCCAAAAAGCGAGATCGGCAGTAAGCACGTTTAATCGTTCAAAAGGTTGGGGGATAATATCATTTGTTATTTACCTGGTAATATTGGGCAATATACTGGCGTATGCTATAAGGCATTATTCGCCTGGTTTAAACTACTTTATTGTGTCATTTGCCGCTATAATCCTTATCAATATTAAAGGCTTAAGCGATTATATTAAACACCTGGTTTGGGTAAATGCCATCAACTACGAGGGGAGCATAACAGATATACAGGAAAAACTAACCAAAGTGCAATTATCTGTTGTTAAGCATGTACGGGTAATGTTTTTGCAACTGCCATTCTGGACTACCTTTTATTTAAGCAGCAACTGGTTTCCGCGGGATATGGGTTGGGGGTATTTGGTTTTCCAGGCCTTGTTAACCGGCTCATTTGCTTATGCGGCATGGTGGCTATATACCAATCAAACCATAGCCAATTTGGATAAAAGATGGTTCAGAAAATTAATAGCAGGCTCGGGGGGCGCATCAATAATGCAGGCGTTGATTGTTTATAAAGAAATAGAAGAATTTAAACAGGAAGGGGTGCTTTGATACCGCTAATTATCAGTTTTTGCGCTATCAGCAGCTATTAATGAAAACAGCATATTGCCGCATATTAAAAAAGACATCCCTTTAACTTTATCTTGCGGACGATCTATCTTGTATTTGTATAAAAAAATAGCCTGGCGTTAAATTAAAGCATGTTTTACCGGGTATGAAGCAATTGTATAATTGTTGTTATGTTTGATTATTAAATTTTGTTTTTGATTTTAATTTTTGATATTAGCTTTCGCATTTCCCCCGTTTGCGTAATCCAATCATAATATCACAATGTCAAGCCCACCATCTGTAGATGCCGTTCCTGTATCCCCGTTAAATAAGAAAGAAAGAATTAATTTTCTGGATGCTGTAAGAGGTATTGCTGTGCTCGGTATTTTAATTGTGAATATTACGGCACAGGGCCAATCGCATTTTTTTTATAATCACATGAATTTAAATGAGCCCTTAACCGGGCCCAATTTATATTCGTGGGTTATAGAAATGGGTTTTTTTGAAGGGAATATGCGCGGGTTGTTTTCCATATTGTTTGGAGTAAGCACAATTTTGCTCATCACCAGGCTGGAAACAAGCAAGGGTACAAAAGCCGCCGCCTATCTTTATTATCGCCGCATTTTCTGGCTATTGATATTTGGCTGTATTAACGCTTATGTTTTTTTATGGCCGGGCGATATTTTATATTCCTATGCCGTATGTGCGCTTGTGTTGTTTCCTTTTCGCAATTCATCAGTAAAAGTATTGCTGTTATGTGTTTTTATAATGCTGGCAATGGATTTTTATCATAGTGTAAGGGCTATGCGCTATAACCATACGGTTATGGCCAACGGCGAAAAAGACTCGTTATTAGAGCGCCACAATCACAAGCTGACAAAAAAAGAGCAGGCAGATCTAAGAAACTGGAAACAAACAGAGGAAAGGGACAACCCGGCCTATATGATGAAAAGAGGGCTGGCAGAAACCGCGAAGGTTCAAAGCTCTAACTATGGGCAGTTGTTTGTTTTTTATGGTAAGGACCTTATGCTTAGGCAAACCATAGGGTTTTATTATAACTGGCTCGATATTATGCTCTTCTTTTTTATAGGCATGGCTTTATACCGGTCGGGTTTTATATTAGGTACTAAGCCATTATGGCTTTACGGGTCAATCGCTTTTGTAGGTACGGTTTTGGGGCTTTTGATCAATTATCATATTTTAAACCTTCAATACATCAGCCGGTTTAATGCCACAACAGACTATGAAAGCTTTCCGTATGGTTTGTATATGATGAGGCGGATATTGCAAACAATGGGCTATCTCAGCATATTTATACTATTATATAGGATAGTACCGCTAAGGCGTTTGTTTAACTTATTTTCGCCGGTTGGGCAAATGGCCTTAACCAATTATTTATCTCAATCAGTAATTACTTCCATTATATTTTACGGGTTTGGCCTGTACGGCCACTTTCAGCGATACGAACTATACGAGATCATGGTGCTGATATGGATATTCCAGGTTGCTTTTTGTAATATATGGCTCAAATACTTTTTGTTTGGCCCGTTTGAGTGGGTATGGCGAAGCCTAACCTATCTTAAAGCACAACCATTTAAAAAAGTAAGAGAAAATATACCGGCCGAAACTGTTTCGGGAACTGTAGCGAACCTGTAAAATACGCGGCGCCTTTGCCCGATAAAGCCGAACACCTGTATCCCTATTGCAGGTTGCTCTTTATTACCTAATTTAAAAGCGTAGAAAAGCGAAAATGCAGGTAAAGATTTTGCCCTGTATTTTTCCGCAATCGATTGTAAATCAAAATCACTTTTGCGCTTTTTGGGCAGAATATTAATCAAACACGCCACTTTTTTAAAATTACAATCGATTAAAATAAGGCAAAAAAGCCCATTATTTAATCGGTTGCATGACTGTTTTGGGGCGATTTTGATTTTTTTTCGAAATAAAACCCTGCAATGGATTTTTGTAAACTCATAATTCAAATAAATAAACATTATGAATTTGTTATTTTAATTTACTGTTTGTAATCATTTTATTAATAATGGAGATAATTGACAGGCGGATATTTCCACAACGTTAATTTTTTTTAAAAAAATATGTTGCAATCGATTGCAATTTTAAAAATTCTTTTTACTTTTATTCTCAATTAATTACCAATTATAAGCTGGGCTGCAACGCCATTATTCATGTATCTGTTTTAACCTATATCGATGTATGCGTATGCACAGCAATTTTTTAACCAATATCCATTAATTCATAAAACCAATTTTAACCACCCTAAAGAATTACTATGAGAAAAAGAAATTTTTGACGTTACCACACCCCAGGCTACCGGCCATATACGAAGCATTAAGTATTAACCGGGAGGCAATTAACAACTAACCATTTACAATCAAAAAACTGATGCAAAACTTATACAAATCAATTAATTATGGAAAAACTTAAACTTATCAAATTCTGGAAACCTTTGCTGCTGCTCATATGCATAAGTATGTTTTCAGGTGAAATCTTTGCCCAGAACATTACGATCACGGGTAAAGTGGTAGACGAAACCGGCGAGCCGCTAATTGGCGCGACAGTGCGGGTTACAGGCAATGCTTCAGTTGCAACCACAACAACGGTTACAGGTGATTTTACGCTTAGCGTGCCTTCACAAGCTACCAGTATTACAATATCCTTTTTGGGGTATCTTGACTTTCAAAAAGCGATAAATGCAGGGACAAGGAACATTGGGACTGTGCCTATGGCAAAAAATTCTAATGACCTTTCGGAAGTTGTGGTAGTGGGTTACGGTACGTTGAAAAGATCAGACGTTACCGGTACAGTTGCAACCGTTGATGCGAAATCTTTACAAGAGGTTCCGGCTACCAACGTGTTCCAGCAATTGCAAGGTAAAGTAGCAGGTTTAGATGTTACTTATAATACCAACGGTACACCCTCTATTACTATTCGCGGTAACCGTACTATCAGTAACCCTGGTGCAGACGGTCCGCTGATTGTATTAGATGGCTCGCCTTATGGACAGGACATCAACACCATTAACCCTAACGACATTAAAAGCGTTGACGTTTTAAAAGGTGCTTCTGCTACTGCAATTTACGGTTCACGCGGTTCTGGCGGTGTAATTTTAATTACCACAAATCGTGGCCGTGTTGGCCAAACAGTAACTGCATATGATGCTTACTATGGTATTAATACGCTGGAAGGTGCACTGCATATGTTGGACGGCACACAATACAACCAGTTAAAATATGATGGTATTCAAGGCGGTTATCTGCAAGCTGGTGCCCAATCACCTCAAGCGGCCTATCCTTTAACTACTACAGAGCAGGCGGCTTTAGCGGCAGGTATCAGCACTAACTATGTGAAATTGCTGGATCATAACGCCTACACTTTAGACCAAAACCTAAGAGTGTCAAGCGGTACGGAAAAAACGCAATTTAACGTGGGTATGGGTTACCGTATCAACACCGATCTGGAGAGCTCAGCACTTAACACCAAACGTGTTAGGTTCAATGCAAGTATCGATCATAAGATCAATAACATTATTAAATTTGGTATAAATATCGACGAGAACTTAACCATGACCAACGGTGGTTATGGCGGCCAGTTTGGTACGGCACAATGGCTAAGCCCGCTTTCTTATCCTTTTAATCCTGATGGTACCGTTAATGCGTTACCAATAGTTGGCACCTTAGACGGCAGCACACGCAGCCCGTTATTCGCACGTACCATGCCGGATGTATTTTACAATTATCAACGCAATACGGTAAGCAACAATATCCTGTATGCCCAGATAGATCCGATAAAGCATTTATCTTATCGTTATACAGTTAACTATCAGATGGCTCAGGGAACCGGAAATGCTTACAATGGTGTTAACGGAGTAGACCTATTGCTGATTTCTAAAACATCCGCAAGTACCAACAATAGCTCTTCGTATCGCCTTTACCAAACGCATGCGCTTACTTACGACAACACCTTTGCGCAGAACCATCACATTAACGTTGTTGCAGTGTTCGAAACCACTAAAAATCATTCCGAAAGCAACGGCATCAGTGCAACCGGTATTCCTGAAGACGCCAACAGAAACTCTAACCTATCCTTAGGTACGTTTAATAACGATAGCGGTGGCTTTAGCGAAAACGGTTTGATCTCTTACGTTGGTCGTTTAAATTATGCCTTCGCTAATAAATATGACCTTACCGCTACCATACGTCGTGATGGTAACTCTGTATTGGCTTCGGGCCGCCAATGGACAACCTATCCTTCAATAGGCTTAGGTTGGGTAATCAGTAAAGAAGCTTTTATGCAACCATACACCAACGTTATTGATAACCTGAAACTGCGTGCTGGCTATGGTCAAAACTCTACCAATGGCGGTGTTGGCGCATACGGTACATTAGGCGCTTTGAGTACTTCCAGTTTTCAATATGGTGGTGGCTCTGCGGGCGATGCTAAAGGTGTTAGGGTAGGTAGTTTGGTGAATACCAACTTAACCTGGCAAACTACGGCAGAGTATAACTTAGCATTAGACTTTGCTTTATTTAAAAGCCGCTTAACCGGTTCAATTGAGGTGTACCAACAAAAAACTACCGGCATTATCCTTAATAATAACTTACCCGCAACTTTAGGTGCAGCTACCCAACCAACTAACCTGGGTGCTTCTTCAGATAGAGGTCTGGAAATTACCCTAAGCAGCATTAACGTGCAAAATAAAGGTGGATTTTCATGGGCTACTGATTTTAACATCGGTTTCAACCGTGAACGCATAGATGCTTTGCCGAACGGTGGATTGGTAAACATCGGCAACGGTCAATTTGTGGGCCAGCCATTAAGCGTAATTTATGATGTTCGTAAAATTGGCATCTGGCAATTATCTGATGCGACACAAACTAATTCACCCGTTATTAACCCTCAAACCAATCAGCCATACCAAATTTCATCTGCAGTTAGGGGTCAAACCTCGCCGCTGCAATACCCTGGCCAGGTTAGGGTACAGGATGTTAATGGCGACGGAAAGATCGACGCAAATGATAACCAGTTCATTGGTCACTTTAATCCAAACTATACTTTTGGTATGACCAACCGTTTTACTTATAAAAACTTTGATCTGAGTATTGTTATCCAGGCAAGAATGGGCTTTACTACGGTAGTGCCTTATGTTGCATCAGCTAACTCTAACGTACAAGGCTTTCAATACCTTAACTTAGGCCGCCACAATCAGCCGTATATCCCTTACTGGACACCGGCTAACCAAAGCGCACAGTTCCCCGAACCTAACGACTTACAACAGTCACCATTCCAGTCAAGCTTACAATACTTTGACGGCTCATTTATCCGCGCAAAAAGTATTAACTTAGGATATAACATACCGGGCAACCTTTTGAAGAAGCTTGGCGTATCATCACTGAGAGTTTATGCCAACGTAACCAATCCATTCTTTATTTACGCGCCGATTAGAAATCATGGTTTTTATGTACCTGACGCCGAATCTGTTGGCGGCTTAAGCACGAATACTCAAGTAGTTGGTCCTAGCACTAGCGGCAATATAGCCGGTGCCGGTACTATTTACGGCTTACAGGCAGGCGAACAAACACGCGATTTTGTTTTTGGTATTAACGCAAGATTTTAACGATATATATAGATATGAAAAATTTAAACAAAACAGGTATTGCCGTTGTAATAGCGGTGATACTTACATCAACCTTTAGCTGTAAAAAGCTATTGGTTGAAAAACCGGAAGCTGGTTTATACCCTGATTACTTCAGCACGGCCGGCGGTATACAGGCCGGTGTTACCGGTGTATACCAAGATTTGAGAAACAATTTTTACGCTGGTGAACCGGTTTTCTGGTACGAAGGTACTGACGAAGCCCTCATCGGTTCTCAACAGTCTTCGGGCCAGCCGGTAGCGTTAGATAGCTATAACGGCTTGAATTCATCAAACACCCTTGGTTTTGGTAACTTGTGGTCAGACATCAATACTTTGAATGGTGTAATTCAATATGCCAATGCAAGTACTACTCTTGATGCTGCTACAAAAGGCGCGCTGATTGGACAGGCTAAGTTTTTACGAGGCTTTATTTATTTCCATTTAGTGCAAACTTACGGCGGTGTTACTGCAACTCAACCAAGCGGTATTCCATTGCACACCACTTTCCTTACTGTGGCTAGTACATCAGACGTGCCTGCCAATTTAACGGACATCTATAGCCAGATCATCCAGGATTTTACAGACGCTGCGGCAGGATTGCCAAACACGATTACTTCAACTAATCCGTTTTCATCTGCAGGTATCGGCAAAACCGCAACTGCAGCTGTTGCTCAAGCTTTTTTGGCTAAAGCTTATCTAACCCGTGGTTATACAGAAGCTAAAACAGCTACCGATTTTAGCCAGGCTGCTACCATTACTCAGGGGTTAATCAATAATAAGGGTACTTACGGCTTAGACCTTTGGGCAGATTATAATGATGCCATGAAAGAAGCCAACGACTATGGAAAAGAAAATATGTTTGGCATTGATTATGGAATTGGAACGGCTGACGCAGCATATAATAATTATACCCAACAAGGCAGTGGTGGTTATGGTTTGAATGAATTGATGGTACTTTGGCGCTGGAATTACATCAGTAACGCCGGTATTGACAATGTGGTGGGTGTTGACCAGGTGCCGCAAAAGATAGGGGGCCCTTCGCCGATGCAGCGCGACGTATATAACGCACGCCCTTATGGACGTTTGGAGCCAAATCCGTCCTACATACAAAAGGTGTTTAACGATCCAAACCAAATACGCGATACGCGCTTTGATGCTACTTTTCAGACTTTCTGGATATGTAACGTTGGTAACTCAAACCCTCCTGCTACTGGGCTATTGAAGCAGGGAAAAACCAGCACCGGTGGTTTAAAACCACAGTTAAAATCAACATCTAGCTTCTCACAATCAATTTATAATATCCCAATTGATGGCGATACGGCTATTTTATTGCCTAATGCTGCTCAAAGCGCGGCCTTAACTATGGCACGCCGCGATGCGTTTGGCGGTTTAATTGTAGCCCAGTCACAATGGAGCAATGCAATATCCCCAACTGTTAAAAAGTTTGACGAATTGCTGCGTACTAATATGAATGACTTTTCTGGTCGTCCTATTATCCTGATGCGTTTTTCAGAAGTTTACCTGATGAATGCTGAAGCTAATTATATGGCCGGTAATACTACTGCTGCTGCAACATCGTTAAACGTATTGCGTACCCGGGCTGCTTTCCGTGTGCCTGCCGATGGTAACCAGATTCCTGCAGGTCAGTTTAGAGTAACCGCCGCCAACCAAGCTGCTTTGAATGCTGCAAACGTTGTTGCCAATCAGTTAACTCCGGCTGAAGTCGCCTTGTTAGCCGTGCCTAATAATACTGGCACTATTACCCCGGATATCTGCGGTATGGACGTAATATTAGACGAATACACGAGAGAGAACATGGGCGAGGCACGCCGTTGGTATGATTTGGTTAGAACTCAGCAATTGGTGCGTCGTGTAAAATTGTATAACCCGAACGCTAGGAATAACGTACAGGCTTACCACATGCGCAGAGCTATACCTCAAAGCCAGATAGATGCTGTTTTAACCGGGCCTAAATACCCGCAAAACAACGGTTATTAATAACCTATGAAATAGTTAATTACATAAAAAGCAAGGTGTATTATATAATACATCTTGCTTTTTTTTTGCTTTCTAATTTCCTACCCTAAAAAAACCACTTATGAAAAAGATGTTAAAATTATCCGGCTTTGCCGCGATAGCGGCTGTTATTTTGCTCAACTCATGCAGTAAAAAGGATTATACCATGCCTACGCCAACACCAACGCCTGTTGTTACCACAACAGATACCAGCACACTTAAAGGATCGTCCACCGGAATGTTTTTTGGCATGGCGGTTACCTATAACTTATTTGCTAATACCGCTGCTTACTCCTCAACGGTAAAAGGCCAGGTAAACCAGGTAACATTTGGCAACGAAATGAAATATGCATCGATAGTGCAAAATGACGGAAGCCTAAATTTTACAACTGCCGATGCGCTTTATACACTTTGCAGTAATGCAGGCCTACAGGTGTACGGGCATAACCTATGTTGGTACACGCAGCAAAACACCAATTATTTAAATACGCTTACCACCGGTACCACAACATCAAACGTTAATTTGGCGCTAAATGGCAGCTTTGAAAGCGGCCTCAGCACCAACTGGTTTACACAGGTAAGCACAACAGCGCCAACAGCAGCTACCATTACGCTTGATAATACAACCGCCGAAGATGGTGTCAATTCAATGAAAGTAGTTGTTACTACGCCCGGCACCAATACTTATAGCATACAGGCGGTAAACGATGCTTTTGCAGGTGCCTCCGCTGCAGGCGGTACATACAAGGTTAGCTTTTGGGCTAAAGGTGCCGGAAGCGTTATACTGGTAATGCAGGGTACGCAATATGAGGGTGCTACAACATTTAATACAACATCGGCCTGGGCACAATACACAACCACCATTACTTTACCTGCAAATGAAACCGCACCACAGGTTAGGTTTAACTTCGGAACGGCAGGTACTTATAATATTGACAATATTGTTGTTAATTCAACAACGCCGGTAGCTTTAACCCAGGCGCAAAAAGCAGCAAATATTGATGGCGCGTTAAATGCCTATGTAACCGGTATGGCTACCCATTATAAAGGCAAAGTAAAGGCCTGGGATGTGGTAAATGAAATTATGAACGATGGGGCCAGCGGGTTGCGCACCAGCTCGAACACCAATAGCGGCGTTGCCGCGGCAGGTACAGGGGGCGTTTTTTACTGGACCGATTATTTGGGAAGAAATACCGCGTTAAAAGCGTTTAACTATGCCCATGCTGCCGACCCGAACGCGCTGCTATTTATTAATGATTATAATTTAGAGTCGAACAGCGTAAAACTGGATTCGCTTATAGCTTTAGTAAAAGAGATACAAAATAAGGGCGGGCATGTTGACGGCATCGGCACACAAATGCATATCAGCCTTAACACCACCACAGCAAGTATCGATGCTATGTTTGTAAAACTTGCTGCCACGGGTTTAAAGATCCGCGTTTCAGAACTGGATATTGCCCTTAACACTGCTAAGTCTTCAACCTTTACGGCAACCAGCGCCATGTATACCCAACAGGCTGCCTTATACCATTTCGTTGTGGCATCTTACAAAAATAACATACCAAAAGCGCAGCAATATGGTATTACGGTTTGGGGTGTTGCCGATAGCGATAGCTGGATAAACACAACTACAAACCCCGATTTCCCTTTATTATTTGACGCCAGCTACGCTAAAAAAGCAGCGTATACCAGCGTAATACAAGCGTTAAAGGGGCTATAATAATTTCTATTGATCTTTATCACAATAAGAAAGGCTTCCCGTTTTATGGGAAGCCTTTCTGTTTTAGAATATTGTAGGATAAGGTTTATATAAACCTGTTCACCAAATTCTCCATAAACTCCTGCTTGCCACTGATCATTTTAGGCTCACCGTTTTCAACCGCATAAGCCCTTAAATCTTCCAGCGATAACTTACCCTGCTCAAACTCCTTACCCTTGCCGCTGTCAAAAGAAGCATAACGCTCCTTGCGCAATTTTTTATAATCAGAATTTTGCAGGATATTGTCGGCAGTGATCAACGCCCTTGCAAAAACATCCATGCCGCCTACATGGGCATAGAACAGATCAGCCGGGTCGGTAGAGTTACGGCGGATCTTGGCATCAAAGTTAATGCCCCCGCCCTGCAAGCCACCCGCTTCCAGAACGATCAGCATACACTCGGTCACCTCGTTAATATCATTCGGGAACTGGTCGGTATCCCAGCCGTTCTGGTTATCACCCCGGTTGGCATCCATGGAACCTAACATCCCGTTATCCGCAGCCACCTGCAATTCATGCTGGAAAGTATGGCCCGCCAGCGTAGCATGGTTAACCTCTAAATTTAATTTAAAATCACCCAGCAGATCATATTTCTGCAAAAAGCCGTAAACCGTAGCCGCATCATAATCATACTGGTGCTTGGTAGGCTCGCAAGGCTTGGGCTCGATAAAGAAATTACCCTTAAAACCCTGTTTCCTGGCATAATCCTTAGCCGCATGTAAAAACCCGGCCAAATGCTCCTGCTCGCGTTTCATATTGGTGTTCAGCAAACTCATATAACCTTCTCTTCCTCCCCAGAAAACATAGTTCTCTCCGCCTAAGGCAATCGTCGCATCCAAAGCCGCTTTAACCTGTGCTGCGCCATGCGTTAATACATGAAAATCAGGATTGGTAGAAGCCCCGTTCATATACCGTACATGCGAGAATAAATTGGCCGTACCCCAAAGCAGCTTCACACCGCTTTCGGCTTGCTTTACCTTGGCATATTCCACCAACGCCTGTAAACGGCGGTCGTTCTCATTAATATCATTGGTATAATCTACCACATCCACATCATGGAAACAGTAGTAAGGTAAATTCATCTTGGTCAAAAACTCGAAAGCAGCATCCATTTTATCCTTGGCACGTTCCACGGCATCCGCCTTTACATCCCAGGGAAAGAAATGGGTAGGCCCGCCAAACGGATCGGCACCGCTGCCCACAAAAGAGTGCCAGTAAGCGCCTGCAAAGCGTAAATATTCCTTCATGGTTTTGCCTGCCACTACCTTATTCTCGTCATACCAGCGGAAGGCCAGCGGATTATCCGAGCCAACGCCTTCGTATTTTACCTGGCCTATTCCTTTAAAAAATTCTGTTTCGCCTGTTACTATGTTTGCCATCTGAGATACCTATCAATTTGAGCAACGAATTTAAATTATTTTTCGCAAAAGCAATCGATTGCAGAAATTAAAAATAGTTTAGGTAAAGGAAGAAATACAAATGGAGGGAATATACTCCTATCAATTCACTATTAGGAACTTACCTTAGCTTATTTAAGAACCGGAACTTTGGGTTTACCGAATTTATATTGGTCGAAACTTTTTTTGATGTACATGACCAGGTCATATTCGCTCATTTTTTTGAGGGCGCCTATTTCCGGGCGGTACAGGTACATAAAATCTACCAGGGCATCGCCATGGAGGTTGGTTAACTCCACTATTTTTTCTTTCGAAAAACGCTGGTCTATGTAATTTATCTTTTCATTATCCAACGCAAGCTGGTGCAGTTTAGAAGCGGGTGTTTTGTTTTTACCGAACAGCCCGGCAATGGATAACAGATCAATACCTACCAACGAAGTGGTACTATTTGGGGCAGTAATATAGTTGTTGGGTATATAGGCATACGGGTCAACCTTAACAAAGGCGTCCATAAAGGTGGGAGCGGTGTAGCTAAATACATTTGCAAATTCTTTCCTGTTTTGCAGCGAGTCTATTTTAGGATCGTGCCGGGCGTGTATGTTTACACTATTTAATAGTATGGAGTTTGGCGCCAAATACACCCTGATGGTATCTTTACCCGGTGCGCCCAACACCAGGTAATAGGTTTGGTAACCCAATAAGGTGAACCTAACCGAATCGCCAATATGCGGGTT
>Ga0193702_1000261_pt1 | contig 21151 bp, 20 predicted proteins | sample U3a1metaG_FD_143060 | JGI IMG/M metagenome (GOLD analysis project Ga0193702, IMG submission 143060) | Soil microbial communities from a riparian zone of the East river system, Colorado, United States - U3a1 | ecosystem: Environmental > Terrestrial > Soil > Riparian zone | place: USA: East River... | reverse complement strand
CCTGCAATATAGGTCCTGTTATTGGTAACATAAGTATTATTAATAATGGTAGTGTTACGGATAATGGTAACTGCCCTTTGGCGGGGTACATAGTAGTTGTAAATATTGGGCCTGTTTATATAAGCCTGTGGCGCACATACCCAATAATTATCAGGTGCCCGGTAGCCCCCACCAATTGAAATACTGATACTTATGCCCGGCATTAGCGGGGCCCATCCATAGTAACCGCCGCCATGTCGCCAGCTAACCCATGCGGGTGCCCATTCGTGGCCTGGGATCCATTCCCATCCGTAGTAATCATCAAAACGCCAGCGGCCATAGTGAAATGTTGCCCATCCCCAACGGTAATCTGATACCCAGGTGTTGCCATATTCTGTCATAACCCAATGCCCGCGGGTGGCATAAGGCCTGAAACCTTCTTCTGCATTAGGGATCCATACGTTACCGTATTGTGGGTCGTTTACCCAGGTGCCATCAGGTTCAAGGTCGTCGTAAAACTCCTGATCCGAAATGTATTCGCCTCCCTGGGCCTTACTGTGTTTAGGGACTGCCAATATTAGCAGTATGGCTAATAAGCCTGCTCCCCATATTTTATTTAATATTTTCATGGTATTAGTCTTTGTTGGGTACTTATAAAAAAATACCCGAGTTATTTTTAATAATATAATTGGTATGACTGCAGATAATATAAAAGGTAAAGTCAGTTCGATTGTTTTATGTTTTATACAATAAACCTTATTTGTATATTTTTTTTTCAACTATTTTTAAATTAGATAGTTTTACAAAATAATTAAACACAGGTAATATGATAAACATTCCGAGACTTGATTTGAATTTATACACAGAAGGCGATAGCGGGCAACGCAAACAATTTTCGGATGATATTGGAAAAGCTTTTAACGAAACGGGTTTTGTAACCATTACCAACCACGGTATGGATAAACAGCTGATTGATAAATTGTATGAAGATGTAAAAGCGCTTTTTGCATTGCCTGATGATGTGAAATCAAAATATGAGATTCCCGGCCTTGCAGGTCAGCGCGGATATACTGGCAAACAAAAGGAAACCGCCAAAGGCTTCACCGCTCCGGATCTGAAAGAATTTTGGCAAATAGGCCAAACAGTAACCGACGATCCGCAGCTCAAAGCTGAATATCCGGATAATTTAGTGGTTGATGAGTTGCCAACCTTTAATGAAACTACCCTGCAGGTTTATAAGAAACTGGAGTGGATTGGGCAGCATTTATTAAAGGCGATAGCAGTTTATTTAAACCTGCCTGAAAATTATTTTGATGATAAGGTACATAACGGAAACTCCATCCTCCGTACCCTGCATTATTTCCCCATTACAGATCCGGATGCATTGCCTGATGATGCTGTGAGGGCCGGTGCGCATGAAGATATTAACCTGATAACACTGTTAATTGGCGCCAGCGCCGATGGGCTTGAAGTACTTACCCGCGATAACACGTGGTTCCCTGTAAAGGCACATGGCGAGGACCTGGTAGTTAATGTGGGCGATATGTTGCAGCGCTTAACCAACAATAAGCTGAAATCAACCACGCACCGGGTGGTAAACCCTCCGCGCGAGCTGATGAAAAATTCCCGCTTTTCGGTTCCTTTTTTCCTGCACCCCAAAGCAAATATGGACCTAACCTGTTTACCTCAGTGTGTTGATAAAGATCACCCTAAACAATATGAGGATATCACTGCGGGGGAGTACCTTGACGAAAGGTTAAGAGAAATCGGATTGAAGAAGTAGGTTTTAGAGATTAGAGGCTGGAGATCAGAGATTAGAAGAATATTTTATTAAACGCTGGATTCCTGATTTCCTGTCACTTTTTTTAACTAACCTCTGATCTCTGGTCTCTAGTCACTAAAAAATATTAAGTTTGCCCTCATGGAACAAAATTTGTTTGTTTACAACACTTTAACACGCAAAAAAGAAAAATTTGAACCGCTAAATCCACCCCACGTTGGGATGTATGTTTGCGGGCCTACTGTTTACAGCGATGTACACCTGGGCAATTGCCGTACCTATATTTCTTTCGACCTGATATTCCGTTACCTCACCCACCTGGGTTATAAAGTGCGTTATGTGCGCAATGTTACCGACGCCGGTCACCTGGAAGGGGATGCCGGTGATGAAGGAGAAGATAAGATCTCGAAAAAAGCTAAAATAGCACAGCTTGAACCTATGGAGATTGTACAGAAGTACACCGTAGGCTTTCATGATGTAATGCAGATCTTTAATATCCTGCCGCCAAGCATTGAGCCTACGGCAACCGGGCATATTATTGAGCAAATTGAAATGGTAAAAACCATTATTGAGAAAGGTTATGCTTATGAGGTTGATGGTTCCGTTTATTTTGATGTTGAGAAATATAACAAAACGCAGGACTATGGCATTTTGAATGGCAGAAACCTGGAAGACCTGCTGAACAACACCCGTACCCTGGGCGGCCAGGATGATAAACGGGGCAAGCTTGACTTTGCCTTATGGATAAAGGCTAAACCTGAACACCTGATGAAATGGCCGTCTCCATGGGGGATGGGCTTCCCGGGCTGGCACCTGGAATGCTCGGCAATGAGCAACAAATACCTGGGCGAGCAGTTTGACATCCATGGCGGCGGTATTGACCTGGCGCCAACGCATCATACTAATGAAATTGCCCAAAACGTGGCGGCTTGCGGTAAAAACCCGGCAAACTATTGGCTGCATACCAATATGCTTACGGTGAATGGACAAAAAATGTCGAAATCATTAGGAAACAGTTTTTTACCGCATGAGCTTTTTTCGGGCGAAAATTCCATCCTGAAGAAAGGGTATAGCCCAATGACGGTTCGCTTTTTTATGTTGCAGGCTAACTATCGCAGCACCCTTGACTTTGGTAATGATGCTATGGAAGCGTCTGAAAAGGGTTTTAAGAGGTTAATGAATGCTTTTGGCCTGCTTGATGGTTTAAAAGCATCGGCAACTACAGATGTTGAGATCCAACCCCTGCTTGATCGTTGCTACACCGCTATGAACGATGATTTTAACAGCCCCGTATTAATTGCAGAGCTTTTTGAGGCATCGCGCATTATCAACTCTGTTCAGGACGGCAAAATGCAAATTGATGTGGAAAACCTGCAATTGTTAAAAGATTTAATGAACACTTTCGTGCTTGACGTGTTAGGTTTAAAAAATGAACAAGCTGCAAATGACGATTTGCCTAAAATATTAAGCCTGGTTGTTAAGTTAAGGAACGAGGCTAAAGCAAATCATGATTATGCCACATCGGATAAAATAAGAAACGGGCTGCAGCAAATAGGCTTTCAGTTAAATGACAGCAAAGAAGGCACCAGTTGGAGTAAAATTTAATTGAAAATATTTCGTTACATGTCAATCTTGCCGGTGTGAAATAAATTATTTCATTATGTTAGATTTGATTTAATAAATTACCGCCTGATAAATTATCATAAATTTGCCCACTATTTATAAAAAACAATGAGAAGAATACTAGTAGCCCTAATTATATTAATCGGCCTAAATAAAGTGTCAATTGCGCAAACTGCTGAACCTGTTGATGTAAATAAGGTTATAGAAGCCGAGAAAGCTTTTAATAAGCTGGTTGAGCGAAAAGGTATAAAAAATGCATTTTTAGCCGTTGCTGATCCTGAGGGTATCGTTTTTAAACCCGATGCGGTAAAAATTACCGAGTTTTATAATAATATTGACAAGCAGGCCGGTTCATTAAGCTGGAAGCCTGACTTTGCACGGATCTCAGGTAATGGCGATCTTGCATTTTCTGCTGGTCCGTATGTTTATCAGAACGGTAAAAGCGACGACGATAAAGTATTTGGCGACTACGTTTCCATTTGGCGTAACGACAGCGAAGGCAAATTTAAGCTGCTGATTGACCTTGGCATCCAGCATCCTGAGCCGGATAAAGAAGCCTTAACAGATTTCAGAAGCCCTGAGCCGGGTAAAAAAGTTGCGCCAAGCAAAGACCCGTTTGGTGGTAAAAAGATTATCCTCGCTACTGACGAATTATTTAATCATTCATTGTCAATTTCAACAATGGCAACCTACAAGGAGTTTTTTAGCCGTGAAGGACATTATTATTTCCCGGGTTTTGACCCATTAACAGGGCAGGATCAGGTGATGAAATTTATTGACAACGAAGGGATCACTATCAGCGCTCAAACCGTTAACGCAGGTCGTTCAACAAGTAATGATCTTGCCTATACTTACGGAAAAGCCCGTATAAAAAAGGGAAGCATCCTTAGCAATTTTAACTACGTTAGAATTTGGGAACTCGATAAAAACCACAAGTGGAATGTTTTATTAGAGGCATTTTCGGCAATTGAAAACGAATAAGCCGAACTTTTTAAATATTTGTACGTAATAGCAAAAGCCGGTATTATATACCGGCTTTTGTTGTTGCAAACCTTGTTACAATCTGTTGTTATGTAGCATTTGTGTTACAATGTTAATAAACTCACTATTGTTGATAAGCTTTTGGAACTGTTATGTAACCTGAACCGTAAAAGGGCTAATTAAATAATTTGGTAATGGCCGATTTAAATAAATTTCAGCGATCAAAAGAAAGAATTACCGAAATTCTTAATTATTTAATGATGAGCGGAAACAGCGATCATCAAACAAATCCCTATGTCAATACCCTGCAGCAAGCTATTGAAATTATTGATAGTAAGATGGAAGAGCTTAAAAGTAAACAGGTAGCTTAATTTATCGATTCAAGCGCCATGCTGCCGGCAAGCTTATCTTTTCTGTAAGTTTCAGATTTTACAAAACGCCCCAGTTTTGGCGAAAACCACTCTGTTACTTTCATATTAATCGGTATTCCAATTCCCATAATCTTAGCCTTAAAATACGAATCGTAGGTTATTTTAAAACAATCAAAAGTACCGGCAGCAGTTTGCACAGACTCACCTCCTTCAACCGTGCGGTTGGTTAAATTAATTTGCATTTCTGAAAATTTACTACCATTATTAATTACAGTAATTGTTGCCGAACCATCTTCAAGCCTGTCGCCGGTTTTAAGATTAAGCGGATAAGTGAGATATTTCCCGTCGCCCTCCATTTGCATATTGCTGAATTGCTTTGCTGAAGTAGCCGGGATGAATGATTTCATATCTATTTTCAGCGCTGAGCCATTACAGCTTATATCAAAATCGCCGCTGCCTATTATTTTGCCGTTTTTGTCGGTCACTTCATCATGATAGGTAAGTGTTGACGCATCTTTTTTTACAGAGGAATAGCTAATAGTGCCCTGTTTATTGCCTTTGCTATCTAAATTGCTGTAAACGAATTTTTTACCGTTGCCTGCATTAATAAATTGATCGCATGTTTGGGCCATGCCTGCTGATACAAAAGTAACCAGGCATAAAAAGGTGGTGATGATTTTTTTCATGATATGATGGTTAAAGTTTATAAAAGAACAATGCAACAAATTTATGCAATTGTTTACTGGTATTAAAGTTAACTATTTGTATATCAGTATTTCTATTCTAAAATGGATAGTGCCGGTTCCTCAAATGTTAAATCAGTCCTGATTTTTGTTAAAGTATGTTAACAGGTGTTAAATTTCGGCGGAGATTAAAAAATTAGATGGAAATTGGTGTGTTGGTTAGCCAGAATGGTTGAAACGGCTTAAATATTATGAACCCAATCAACCAAATCTAACTTAGTCAACCCAATCAACTAATAATTTGAACAAACTTTACACATCATCTCCATGCATTACAAAAAAATCAATAACCTTTTAGGCTGGCTTTGCTTTGCAATTGCATCAACAACCTACATCCTCACCTTAGAGCCTTCCGTAAGCTTTTGGGATTGCGGCGAATTTATTTCCTGTGCTTATCGTTTACAGGTTTCCCATCAGCCCGGGTATCCTTTATTTGCCATGCTGGGCAAGGCGTTTTCGCTTTTATCATTTGGCAACAACGCTAAGGTGCCATACTTTACCAATTTAATGTCTGCATTGGCCAGTGGCGCTACCATCATGTTTTTATTTTGGACGATAACCGCATTGGCTAAAAAACTTTTAAACGGCAGCGGAGAAGAGGGTGATAGCTCACGCATTTACCTGATTATGGGTGCCGGATTAGTAGGTGCACTGGCATTTACCTACACCGATACCTTTTGGTTTTCGGCAGTTGAAACTATTGTATTTGCACTTTCATCATTATGTACGGCAGTTGTTTTTTGGGCGATATTAAAGTGGGATGCACATGCCGATGAAGCTGGGGCCGATAAATGGATAGTGCTTATTGCTTACATAGTGGGCCTTTCAATAGGTATTCACTTGCTCAATTTACTAACTATCCCGGCCATTGCCATGGTTTATTATTTCCGCAGATATAATAATATCACAATTAAACGGGGCATTATCGCTTTTTTAATCAGCATTGTTATACTTGGACTTGTTCAGTTTGGGATAAGGGGATACACTATATATTTTGCAGCCTGGGCCGATCTCTTTTTTGTAAACTCATTAGGCCTCGGCTTTGGCAGTGGTGCAGCATTTTTCTTTTTATTGCTGATGGGTGCAATTGCTGCCGGGATCTGGTATAGTATCCGCAGTAAAAAACCAATGTTAAACCTTGCCCTTTTATGCGTTGCCTTTATTTATTTTGGCTATAGCTCATTTGTTTATATCCCCATAAGGGCTACTGCCAATACCGATCTGAACAACTCACATCCCGATAACGCATTTACCCTGTACAGCTACCTTAACAGGATCCAGTACGGCGAAACTCCATTATTATCAGGCCCATATTTTGATGCCAAAATTATAGATCAAAAAGACGGCGGTACTATCTATCAAAGAGGAAAAACAAAGTATGAAAGCGCCGGTAAAAAATCAGATTATGTGTACGACCATACCACCTTTTTACCCCGCATGTGGAGCACCGAATCAGACCCGTATTATGCACAGAACTTACAGTTTTATAAACAATGGCTCAACCTGGCCGATGGACAGACGCCCACGTTTACCGATAACCTGAAATGGATGTTCAGCTGGCAGATGTACCAGATGTACGCCCGCTACTTTTTGTGGAACTTTGTTGGCCGCTATAATCAAATGAACGGACAGTTTAGCCCAGAAGATGTTAATGGCAACTGGACGAGCGGCATTTTTGATGGTTCCAAACATCTGCCCAAATCAATAACGCAGGGAACCGATTACGCACCTTTATATGCCTTGCCGTTTGTATTGGGCTTGCTGGGTGCTGTATATCATTTTAAACGGAAAAAACGCGATGCCCTGGTAATTGGTTTGCTTTTCTTTTTTACGGGGATAGCTATTGTGCTGTATGTAAATCAAAACGCGGTGCAGCCACGGGAGCGTGATTACTCTTACGTTGGCTCATTTTATGCATTTGCTATATGGATAGGCCTGGGCGTAATTGCCCTGGCAGAAATTGCCCTGGCAGAAATTGCCCGTATAAAGTTGAATGCAAGGGTTGCAGCCATAGGTTCGTTTGCCTTATGTATGCTGGCAGTGCCCGTGTTGCTGGCGGTTAAAGAATGGAAGGGACATGACCGGTCGACGAAAACTATCCCGCATGACATGGCTTATAATTATTTAATATCGTGCCCGAAAAACGCGATCCTGTTTACCAATGGCGACAATGATACCTATTCGCTATGGTACGACCAGGAAGTTGAAGGCATCCGGCCCGATGTGCGCATTGTTTGTATGAGCCTGTTTAGCGGCGACTGGTACATTCACCAGATGCAGAAAAAAATGAATCAGTCGGCCCCTCTGCCGGTAACCCTGCCTTTTGACAAGTATAAGGCAGGTACGCGCGATGTGATCTATTTTAACGATGCCAAGATCCCCGGATCGGTTGAGCTGAAAGAGATTTTTGATTTCATAACATCCGATGACAGCCGCACCAAAGTGAGTTATCAAAGCGGCGATGTGCTTAACTACCTGCCGACCAAAAACTTTAAACTAACCATTAACCCCGATGAAGTGGTTAAAAACGGCGTAGTTACCCCCGAACAAAAAAATAAGCTGGCCAATGTTATGGAGTGGAAATATAACTCTAACTATGTAACCAAAGATAACCTGGCCATGATTGATATGCTGGCCCATAATAAGTGGGAGCGGCCAATTTGCTTTACCACAACTATGGGTTCTGAAAGTATGTTTGGCTTGCAACCTTACTTGTATAAGGAGGGCTTTGTTTATCATTTGATCCCTTTTAAACCGGAAACCGATAAACCAACTGGTCAGTCAACAAAAACCAATAGCCTGGTGATGTACAACAATGTAGTGAATAAGTTTAAGTTCGGTAATTATAAAAAGGCAAAATACCTTGATGATGTGGCATTAACCCAATTTTACCTGACTATGGAAATTACATTTAATGACCTGGCACAAGGCCTTATAAAGGATGGCCACCGCGACCTGGCATTAAAAGCCGTTCATAAATTTGATGAGAAAATGCCTGACATTAACCCTGATATTGATACCGCTGCGCAAAAATTCTTTTTGGCTGAAAATGCATATAACCTTGGCGACAAAACTTTAGGTACCAGGTATGTAAAAGGTGTTGCCAGTTTTATTTCAGATCAGCTTGATTATAACTACAACCTGCTGAAAGAAAATAAACCCAATGTTGATCAGCGCACCGTTCAGCTTGGCGTACAACTGCTAAACGGAATGGCCGATACTACCCGGAACAACAATGAAATGGAATTAAGTAAACAGTTGCAGGCCCAGCAAAAAGATTATAGTAATAAGTTTGCTGTTTTGATGCGATAATTATCTGGCAAAAAACCAGGCGTGTGAAAAAGACTTACGAAGTTTTTAAAACTTCGTAAGTCTGATTTGATTTTTACTCCTTTCTATTTATTTTTTGCACTATGAAGCAACTGGCATGTTAATGGCTACGTACTTACAAATAAACATATATGCCCTTTATAGCAGCAACAGCAAAAATAGATCTACCTTATAAAACAGAACAGACAGAAGCCAGAAAGCAGGCCCTGGAGTTATTTTCGAAGAACTTCCCTGAAGCAAAGCGTCTGATCTTTGCGTTTGATAATACCGAGATAAAATACCGTAACTTTTGCAAACCGCTTAGTTATTACCAAAAACCAAACACTTTTGAAGAGCGGAATAACGAGTACATAAAAACAGCATTAGAATATTCAGTACAGGCTACAGAAGATTGTATAGCTAAAGCAGACATTACCAAAGAAGATATTACAGATATTCTTTTTGTTTCAACAACAGGCCTTGCTACCCCCAGCCTTGATGGAATGATCATTAATAAAATGAGGCTCAATCCGCATGTTAACCGTTCGCCTTTGTGGGGCCTTGGTTGCGGAGGGGGCGTATCAGGCATGGCAAAAGCAAATACGGTAGCAAGGGCTAATCCGGATGCCGTGGTGTTGCTGGTAGCCGTTGAGCTTTGTTCTTTAACCTTAATAAAAAGCGATTACAGCAAAAGTAATTTTATCGGGTCCAGCCTGTTTTCTGATGGGATAGCGGCCTGTATTATAAAAGGCGATAACCATAAAAATAATAATGGGATTAATTATATAGGTTCGTCAAGCAAATTGTATTATGACTCGCTTGAAGTAATGGGCTGGGATTTCCAGGATACAGGCTTTAAAGTGTTGTTTTCAAAAGATATTCCCACGTTTATAAAAGAGCATATTAGAGAGGATATTGACGAGTTTTTGTCAAAACATCAGCTGCAAATAAGCGATATAAAGAATTTTATTTTTCATCCCGGCGGTAAAAAAGTGCTTGATGCTTACCAGGATACCCTGGGTGTTGAAGGCGACTTCCTAAAAACAACCCGCGAGGTAATGAATAACTATGGTAACATGTCGAGCGCAACGGTATTGTATGTACTGGATAAATTTATGCGGGAAGGTTTTGAAGAAGGTTATGGATTAATGCTTTCTATGGGCCCAGGTTTTTCAAGCGAGATGGTTCTCCTAGAGGTGAAAGGCAAAAGGTAAAGGGCGAAAGGTCTTTTATTAAAAAAATTATGGACACCAGGCAAAACCTTTTACCTTTCGCCTTTTAGCTTTAACCTCAAAAAAATGTACTTCACCATATTCATATCCTTATTAATAATCCAGCGGCTTTCTGAGTTGCTTATAGCGCGTCGGAACGAGAAATGGCTATTAAGCCAGGGCGCCGTTCAATACGGACAAAGCCACTACCCGTTTATGATAGCCATGCATACGCTGTTTATTGTTTCAATTATAGCGGAGTATAATTTAAGAGGCGGAACGGAGATCAGTTGGATTTTCCTGGCCATCTTTTTAGCTGTATTACTATTTAAATTTTGGGCGCTGTCATCATTAGGAAAATACTGGAACACAAAGATCTACAGGGTACCCGGCGTTTACCCCGTAAAACGCGGCCCGTATAAATTCTTAAAACATCCCAATTATATGGAGGTTGTTTGTGAAATAGCTTTTATCCCGCTGGTTTTTCACCTGTATTATACTGCTGTAATTTTTACCGTTTTAAATGCGGCGATGCTAACAGTAAGGATAACGGTAGAGAATAAAGTTTGGGCGGATACCAGAGACTAGAGGCCTGTGATTAGAGATTAGTTTTATAAGCATTATTTTTTTAACTAATCTCTAATCTCCGATCACTAATCTCTAACAACTACCTCTCCTCATCATAAACCCCAAATTCAGCTATTGAGGCCTGGTGATCGGATTTATCTATCCACATTCTTACCTTGCTTCCCCACACCCGGTCAAAACGGTTAACTTTTACCCGCTTGCCGTTTTCGCCGTTAAATATAGGTTTCCATACACTATTCGAAAAATATTCCAGGCGGTAATTGCTGATGTTGGCTTTCTCTTCGGCAATACTGATGGCGTTAAACGCTTTATCGCGGTCAAAGTCAATTTCGTACCAGGGTTTATCAACCGTAGGATTTGAGATCCACGAAGTTGTAAAATCGTCATCATTGGCCTGGTCCATTATATTGCTGTCATCAGCCCAGCTTGAGCTTGATGGCTGCTTTTTTGCAATGTTTGTTGATATGATAGGGGCATCCAGTTCAGGTAGTTTTTTAACCGGACCTTCATTGTGCCATAATTTACCAATTTCTTTTAATGCTGCAAGGGCGTTGTCGTCAAACAAACCATCGCGGTTTGGCGCGACATTTAGTATAAAATTACAATCAACATTGTTTAGTGGTATCAGGGTTTCGTTAACCAGCTTTGCCGCATCTTTAACAGGTTCGCCAGGGAAAGTTGTTTTCCAGAACCATGATTTTTGAATAGGCAGGCAAGCTAAAGCAGGCATATTGTTCCCGTTTTTTGATACACGCTGACCGGCACCCATTTCATAAGTTTTTATATCGCTGTAGTACAAACCTTCGGCCGGGTATTTTGCACCGTTCAGATCCATCAGCACGCAATTTGGCTGCAATGATTTTATCAGCTTATAGATATCTTCAAAGGGGATATCATCATAGCTGATGCGTGACCATGGCGCATCCCATCCATCAATTATTAGTGCAGATACTTCACCGTAATTGCTTAACAGCTCGGTGATCTGGGCTTTAACCATATCAATATGCTTACGGTTTATCATATTAGGACGCAGGCGATGGTGCGTATCCAGTATAGAATAATATAGCATCACTTTTAACCCATTCTTTCTGAAGGCATCTGTAAACTCTTTAACTACATCCTTTTTTAACGGACTGTTCATTACGTTATAGTCGGTTGTTTTGGTATCCCAGATGCAGAAACCGCTGTGGTGCTTGGTAGTTAAGCAACCATAGCTCATATTGGCTGATTTTGCCGCTTTGGCCCATTGGTCGCAATTTAATTTTGTAGGATTAAAAATTGATGGTGACGCATCCGGATCAGGCCAATCCTGGTTCATATAAGTTGGAATGTTAAAATGGATGAACATCCCAAAACGCAGGTCGACAAATTGCTGCTGCAATTGCGAAAGCGGGACTTGTGTTTTTGTAGTTGAATTTTGAGCATTAACAGTATAATATTGGTGCCCAAAGGCGAAAAAAAGCAAGGAGATTATCAGTTTTTTGTTCATGTTCAAATCTATAAAAATTCAGAAACCTGTTTATAACAGATAAATATTATTTTAGAACATAAAATTCCTTTCAAAATCTTATTATTGCATAAACCAGGTAAACCAAATGAAAAGCTTTTTCTCGAAATTTAATGTCAAACTGCTTGTAATTCACTTTATAGCGTTTTGGCTTTTTATTTTTGCATTCCGGACGCTATCCTTTCTATATGATTTTAGCTTCCTGATAGCCGGGCCGGTAGAGGCAAGGATAAATGATGTTGCGAGGATCACTACTGATATGGATATTGTTGCACTGGCTGGTCTTTTCGGTGCAATTACAGCTTACGTTATTTCCTGGCTCATCTCTTTAAAGCGAAACTGGTTTTGGTTAAACTCGACAATAATATTTGCTTTGATCTATGTGTTAAAACTACACGATTGGCTGGGATGGAGTACACTGGAGAAAGTATTTCTTGCACCAGGCCGCATCTTCAGGCTAAACACCCGTACATTTTATGTAACCAATGGCCTTATACTGCTTTCACTAGGATGTTATTTACTTTTCTCGGAAAGGGTAAAGAGGTTTATTGATGGGAAGGGTGCTATAGTTAAGAAAACCAATGCCACTGGTAAGGTAAAACCGGCAAAGGGCTAAACAAACGTTAACCATATCAGCTGTTTTTCCTTTTTTAGCAGTATATTCTTTTGCCTGCGCAATATCCTGACTATTACTTCCGAATTTTATTTTGCTTATGTTTAGCTATAAGCAGTTTAAAATCTTATTTTTAGCGCCTCAAAATTGATACAATAACAGGTGCCAATTTGTGGTTAACAGGAGCAAAAATGAAGGTTTTAAAATTTGGCGGAACATCGGTAGGGAGTCCTGAAAGGATGAAAAAGCTGCTGGATATTATTGATCCGGCCCAACGGCAGATCGTGGTATTATCAGCCGTATCCGGCACAACAAACAGTTTGGTCGAGATAGGGCAGGCCTACCTTGAAGGTGATAAAAACAAGGCATCAATGCTTATCGCCGCCCTAAAGGATAAGTACGAAAGTTTTATAAAAGAGCTGTTTGCCAAACCCGAATACCTGGAACAGGGCAAAGAAGTTATTGATTATCATTTTGCCTTGCTAAGCAACCTGGCCAACGACCTGTTTACCTCAATTGAACAAAAAGTGATACTGGCGCAGGGCGAGCTGCTTTCAACAACCCTATATCATGTTTATCTGAAGGAGATTGGCGTGCCATCGGTACTGTTGCCTGCCCTTGATTTTATGAAAACAGATGAGGACAGCGAACCGATTGTTGATTACATAACCACACACCTAACCCCTTTACTGGATAAATACCCCGATAATAATTTATTTATTACACAGGGATATATTTGCCGTAACAGCTTTGGCGAAATTGATAACCTGCGCCGTGGCGGCAGTGATTATACGGCATCATTAATAGGAGCAGGCATCCGCAGTGAAGAGGTACAGATCTGGACGGATATTGACGGCATGCATAATAATGATCCGCGGATTGTTAAAGGTACAAAGCCAATTGCACAGCTTTCATTTGACGAGGCAGCAGAGCTGGCTTATTTCGGCGCAAAGATCCTGCATCCACAAAGCGTGTTCCCTGCTCAAAAATATAAGATCCCGGTTAGGCTATTGAATACCATGGAGCCTGGCGCCCCGGGAACTTTAATATCAGATGCCAGCCAGAAAGATGGAATTAAATCAATAGCGGCCAAGGACGAAATTACCGCGATCAAGATCCAGTCGAGCCGGATGCTTTTGGCTCATGGCTTTTTACGTCGTGTTTTCGAAGTTTTTGAGCGATACAAAACATCAATTGATATGATCACCACTTCGGAAGTCGCAGTATCGCTGACAATTGATGATACTACTTACCTGGAAGACATAAAAAAAGAGCTTTTAGCTTTTGGCACCGTTGATATAGACCAAGACCAAACCATTATTTGTGTGGTAGGTGATTTTGGTGCGGATAAGCATGGCTATGCTTCGCGCGTACTGGAAGCGGTAAAACATATCCCAATCCGGATGATCTCGTATGGCGGCAGTGATCATAACATGTCGTTACTGATCAGTACAGCAGACAAGGTGGAAATATTAAGAAGTTTACATAACAGGTTGTTTTGATTTCGGATGTTCGATTTCGGATTTTTTTAATTTATAATTTACAATGCGTCATTGCGAGGTACGAAGCAAACTTTGAGCTATACAGATCAACTTGCAAATCAATATCCTCCCAATAAATATGATAAAAGATGTTCAATACAAATACCATAACCCGTTTTCAGCAATTAGAAACCCCATTCTATTACTATCACATGGATGTTTTAGGCCAAACATTAGAGGCTTGCCGTACAGCATCATCAAAATATGGTTTTCATGTGCATTACGCCATGAAGGCTAACTTTAACCCAAAAGTGCTTGACATGATCCAATCTTATGGCTTTGGGGCCGATTGTGTTAGCGGAAATGAAGTGAAGGCCGCTATTGCCCACGGTTTTGGTAAAGAAAAAGTGGTTTTTGCCGGCGTGGGTAAATCAGACAAAGAGATAAATCTTGCTCTTGACGAGGATATCTTTTGCTTTAATGCAGAATCGGTTCAGGAACTGGTAGTAATTAATGACCTGGCTAAAGCTAAAAACAAGATCGCCAAGATCGCTATTCGCATCAACCCGAATGTTGACGCGCACACACACCATTTTATAACAACCGGGCTTGATGAAAATAAATTCGGCATCAACACCTGGCAGCTTCCGGAAGTAGCTGAGGCGTTGCGTAATTGCCCTAACCTTCAATTTTTGGGCATCCATTTTCATATTGGCTCACAAATTACGGATATGGAGGTTTACAAAAATCTTTGTACCCGGATTAACGAGATCCAGGATTGGTTTGAAGACCGTGGCTTTACTATAAAAGTGTTGAACACAGGCGGCGGCCTGGGTATTGATTACCATAACCCTGATAGCAACAGCATCAGCGATTTTGAAAGCTATTTTAAAGTTTTTAAACAATTTTTGAATGTAAAACCAGGCCAGGAAGTCCATTTTGAATTGGGCCGTGCCCTGGTTGGCCAAAGTGCATCTTTAATTTCAAGGGTGCTTTATGTAAAAAACGGGCAGAAAAAGAATTTCCTTGTTTTAGATGCCGGGATGACTGAACTGATCCGCCCGATGCTTTACCAGGCCTATCATTTGATAGAGAATTTGAGTAGGAAGTCCGGAAGTCCGGAAGTCGGAAAGTCGGGAAGTAAAGAGTCTCACATCTCAGATCTCAGATCTCAAATCTTAAAATACGATGTTGTTGGTCCGATTTGTGAAAGCACTGATTGTTTTCAAAAGGATGTGGATTTGCCGGAGTCTTTCCGTGGCGACTTAATTGCTGTACGCACGGCTGGCGCTTATGGCGAGGTAATGGCATCTGGTTATAATTTAAGGGACAGGGTAGGAAGTGTGTATTCGGAATAATAATAAACGCATAACGCAGTAGTTTACTAAACATGAAAAAGGCAATAGTAGTAGGCGCTTCATCCGGTATCGGCCAACAGCTTGCTGTTTTACTAGCTGCTAATGGGTACAAAGTTGGCATAACCGGCAGGAGAGACCAGCTGCTGCTCAATTTACAGGCAACAAACCCCGAACAATTTATTGTTTCTGTTTTTGACGTAACCGATCTTGCTGCAGTTCCCCAACAACTAATGCAGCTCACTGATGAACTTGGCGGACTTGATCTGCTGGTATTAAGCTCAGGAACAGGTAAAATTAACCCAACTCTTGATCCTGGCATTGAAGAGGGGATAAACACCTTAAATGTTGCAGGTTTTACAGCAGTTGCAAACTGGGCATTTAATTTTTTTCAAAAGCAAAGCTTTGGCCATTTTGCAGCCATAACTTCTATTGCAGGCATCAGGGGCAGCAGGCAAGCGCCGGCGTATTTTGCCTCAAAAGCGTACCAAATAAACTACCTTGAAGGGTTAAGACAAAAGGCAAAGGAAACCAAGCTGCCAATTTATGTCACCGATATTCGCCCGGGTTTTGTAGATACAGCTATGGCAGCGGGCGAGAATTTGTTTTGGGTAGCCCCGGTTAAAAAAGCCGCACTCCAAATTTATAAAGCCATTAAAAATAAAAGAGATGTGGTTTACATCACCAAACGCTGGCGGATAGTTGCTTTCCTGTTTTGGATTTTACCAAAAGCTATCCACAAAAATCTTTAATAAAAACAACATATCAAGGCGCATTCAAAACTGATCTCCGGCTTCTGAACACTGATCTCTCCCCTCAAAACTTATACCCAAACCTTACAAACACATTGCTACCCACCTCAAAAGTGCCAAAGTAGTTTTTAAAAGTTATAAAGTAGCTGGCCTTTGGGAAGATCTTTCGGAACATCCTCGAGGTTGAAGTTTCGTCGGTGTAATAAGTATCATCCAAATTATTGTGACCTACTGTGGTGCCTAAAAACCCGCGGATGCCATGTTGGAAAGTGTTATCATTCCTGTTGTGAAATATTACCTCTGTTGTTAATCCTATAGAAAACAGATCAGTTCGCGGATCAACATAATAGCCTCCCTGCGCATTTAATGATTTCCTGAAATTTGCATAATCTCCAAATTCATGGCTATAAGCTGCTTCCATACCTATAAATCTGAAATCGACATTGCCCGATGTTACAAAGGCATTGGCTGAAAACCTGCCGCCTACGGCGCCAAAAAATTTATCGCTAAAGTAATCAGGCTTGGTTTTATCGCTCGATCCGTTCTGATAATCGCCAAAAACAGCAAAGCCGCCATAAGCAACGTTGAAATTATCAAAAACATGGCCCCTGCTTACATTTAACTGTCCGCTTACCAAAAGGTCATTGAGGTTTGTATTTGAATATCCGCCTATGCCCGCAGAAACATAGGTTAAAGATTTTGCCGTATCAAACGAGGTTGGCTTGGGTTGATAGGCTATGTCCTGGTGATAAAGCGCAGGCGTATAAACATGCGAGCACGAGGCAAAAATTAACGCAACGCCCAATAATGGTAGTAGAAATTTTAGGTTCATATTTCCGGGTTTACAGCACTAAGATATAATATATTTCCAGTACAGGCACGCAATAAGGATATCCAACGCAATTTTAGGTAACGTTATTATATGCTCCTGCGCTTTAAAACGGCTATTAACGCAGGATTGATTTCACTGCTTCGTTCTCAAAATCCTTAGCAAAGCACAGTATATTGCCAAGGTAGTCAAATTCCTCCTCCTGGTGAGTTGTGGTAATAACAACGGCTTTCATGCCTGCGTTTTCTGCCGCTTCAGCCCCTTTGGGAACGTCCTCAAATACTATACAATCAGTTGGCATTACATTTAATAAGGCTGCCGCTTTTAAATAGGTTTCGGGATGGGGTTTGCTTAAAATCACATCATCAGCGCTTACTATTGCCTTGAAATAATGCCTGATATTGAGGTTATCCAACACAAAATCAATATTAAAAGGGATAGCTGCCGAACCTATTGCCATAGGAATGCCCTGTTGCCAGGCGCGCTCTAAAAATTCATTTAAGCCGGGTAAAAGCTTAAGGTAGGGTAAAAACTCAGCCTGGTATTTTTTTTCTTTTTCTAACGACAGGCGATTCATTTCTTCTAAAGTAAAACGGTCGGGTCCGAACATCCTTACCAGTACTTCAGGGTTTTTTCCATACATCTGCGGTTTTACCTCATCCCAGGTAAAGTTGCCGCCCAATTCATTATTAAAAAGTGTTTGCCATGCTTTAGTATGATAGGTCATATCATCAATCATGGTACCGTTAAGGTCAAAAATAAAGGCCTTCATTTATCTAAATTATCCGATCCTGCTTATATAACAGGCATCATTTTCGGGCAAAAATAGTATTTAATAATTAGAGATTAGAGACAAGAGATTAGTTGAGGAAAAGTCCGAAAGCTGGAGCACAGATTTTAGGTGATTGAAGTGATGAAGCGGATATCTTGAATTTGTTAACCAGCTACAATATCAGGTAAGAATCAGCTTCATCACTTTCATCTGTAAAAATCGGTGCTTGCTTTACGGATAATTATGCCTACCTTGCCGCCTTTAATAAATAAAATAATGCAAAAAGAAGGAACAGTAAAATTTTTCAATGAAACAAAAGGTTTTGGATTTATTACACCAAGTGCTGGTGGCCAGGACGTATTTGTTCATTCAACAGGTCTAATCGATGAAATCCGTGAAAATGATAAAGTGGAGTTTGAAGTAGAGAACGGAAGAAAAGGCTTAAATGCGGTAAATGTAAAGGTTATTTAATTATAATATAATCATTAAACGTACAGGCATCCATTGAAAAATGGATGCCTTTTTTTATGATTATTAAAAAAAAATGAAAACAAAACGCTGGCATTGTTATTGTATTAGTGTACATCTAAATTGAAAAACTTATGAAAGATCAGACAAGAGTTATAGCAGCATTATTAATAGGAGCAGCAGCAGGTGCGGCATTAGGATTATTGTTAGCACCTGAAAAAGGCGAAAAAACAAGAGATGACATTGCCGGTTTTATTAACGATTTGGTTGAAGCAGCCAAGGATAAAGCAGAGGCGGCAGGCACCGGTATTAAGGAATACAGCGGTAATGTTTATGACAAGGCAAGGTCAAAATTTAGTGGTGTAGCTGAAAAGGTGTCTGATTATAAGGACGCAGCAGTTGAAACAGCAAAAGAAAAAGCACATGACTTAAAAGAAAAGGCCCAAAGTAAATTTGAAGAAGCTAAGTCAAAAGCTAAAAACGGAGCAAATGATCTGAATCATTCAGTTCAAAATTCTTAAAATTCGTAATTTTATATACAGTAAGAGCCGTCTCAAAACTAATTTGGGATGGCTTTTTATTTTTCAGATTATGGATGGCTCCTGGTTAACGGCGTTCGCAACTGCCATTTAAAGCCAATACTGATTTGTTTTTTCTCTTTTTATTGGATCATGATTTCTCGGTATCTCCTGCTATTTGCGCGCTCATACTTTAACTAAATCCGGTCAGGGTTTACATCGTGCGATAAATGGTTTGCGTATTGGTTAAAAAATAAAAAAAATGACAAACCAGCCCGTTATCTGCTTGTTTTAAAATATACCGGGATGTTCCGGCAATTAAAATGAAGGAGGAAACGTTATGACCTTAGTAAAGTTTAATGAGGGGAAAAACAGGAGCCTTGCCCGCCCAGGCTTTGACGACATTTTTGAATCTATTTTCAACGAGACCTTTTTATCCGACCGGATGGTATCACGGGTGCCGGCGGTAAATATTTCTGAAACGGATGGACATTATCATATCGAACTGGCGGCGCCCGGGTTAAAGAAGGATGATTTTAAAGTTGATCTGGACAGGGATGTACTTACCATATCTGCAGAGAAACAAACCGAACATATGGAAAATGATAAAAAGTACAATAAGCGGGAATATAGTTATAGCTCGTTCGTACGCTCTTTTACCCTGCCCGAATCGGTAGATGATGCGAATATTGAGGCTCAGTACATTGATGGCGTACTAAGAATAAATGTTGCAAAAAAAGAGGAGGCGAGGACAGCCAGCCGCCATATAGAAATTAAATAATTACCCTGTTTGTAATTGTTAACCAGGCGCTGTTAGCGGCGTCTAATATTTTTCAGGCCATGTTGATCGCAAATAATGAAAACGACGAAGATGATGACGGGAAACCAGTTCCAAACCTGACTACCGAAGGGCCGCTTTGCGAAAAAGATGAACAGGCCATAGTAATTGAGCGTACCAAACGGCTCCAAAAAGAAGCACTGGAAAAATGGGCGCGCTTAAAAAAGGATGGTCAGGAATTAAATCTTAAGCTGTAAAAAATGCGGTACAAAAAGAAGCCGCCCCATATTGGTTATGAGGCGGCTTTTTCTTTGTTTACTGTAGATACTGCTATTTAGCAGTCCATTTATTATTACTCTCATCAGCATCCATAAATATGCCGCCATCAAGAACAATTGAGGTAACAGTTTTGCCGGTTTTAATATTTACGCCGATCTGCTTTTCGTTATGTTCCCAAACGGCAGGTGTTTGGTGGAAGGTAGCAGTAGTGCCATCGCTGTAAGTTACCTTAACATCAAACGGAACGGCAAAACCACCTATGTTTTGGATGGACAATGAATAACCTCCATTTGCTTTTGTTACTTTTTGCAAATTAAGATCGATATAATAATTGGTGAAGAACCAGTTGTTAAAGAACCAGTTAAGGTTTTTGCCTGCTCCGCTGCTCATTGAGTTAAAATAGTCCCACGGAATAGGATGCTTGCCATTCCAGTTATCCATGTAGGTGTGCAGCGCTTTTTTAAACAGGTCATCGCCCAGCAAATCTTTCAAAGCAAAATAACTTAATGATGGTTTGCCGTATGAATTATTGCCAAAACCGCCCCTTAGTTCACTGGTAGGGGTAATGATAGGCAGGTCTTCAGCAGTTGATCTGTCATTGATCCATTGATACACACGGAAAGCTTTATATAGTTTTTCGGCTTTTTCTTTGCCTACTTCATCTGTTCCTATCAGTAGTTCAAAAGTGGTGGCCCAGCCTTCATCCATAAATGAATAGCGGCTTTCATTAATGCCCATGTAAAAAGGGAACCAGGTATGCGCTATTTCATGATCCTGGACAAATTGCGAAAATGCAATATCATCGGTATGGCTGTCATTTACCATCATCGGGTATTCCATGTCGGCAAATCCCTGGAACGACGTCATTTTTGGGAACGGATAAGGCACACCCGGCCAGTTATGCGAAAGCCAGCTTAATGAATGGCGGCCCGCTTGTACTGCATGGTGAAAATCGGCAGCATTGTCTAAAAACGCCGATTGCATACTGGCGCGACGGCCTGTTTTATCATCAACAATGGCGCTCGCGGCATCCCAGTCATAATGATCGCTTACGCCCACAGCCATATCACTGATGTTATTAGCGGTCCATGTCCAGGTATTTACCGCGTTTTGTGCGGTAATATTTTTCTTTGCCAGGTCTTCTTTGGTAGCAACGTGAATAGTTGAGTCACTGGTGAATGACTGCTCCAGCCTTTTAACATACTCGGACTGTA
>Ga0193702_1000260_pt1 | contig 21156 bp, 18 predicted proteins | sample U3a1metaG_FD_143060 | JGI IMG/M metagenome (GOLD analysis project Ga0193702, IMG submission 143060) | Soil microbial communities from a riparian zone of the East river system, Colorado, United States - U3a1 | ecosystem: Environmental > Terrestrial > Soil > Riparian zone | place: USA: East River... | reverse complement strand
TCGCGTCGGTGCCGTACTGGGCGGCCGCGCCGTCCTGCAGCACTTCGATGTGGTCGATCGCGGACACCGGGATGAAGTTCAGGTCGGCCGCCGCGCCGCCCTGGTAGGGGCCGCCCAGCACGGCCAGGTTGGCGGTAGTGTGGCGGCGCTTGCCGTTGATCAGGACCAGGGTGTCGTTCGGCGACAGGCCGCGCAGGCGCGCCGACAAGGTCAGGTTGGCGGTGTCGCCGCCCACCGCCTGCGCGGTGAACGAGGGCATGTTCTGCGCCATCGCCTGGACCAGGTCGGGCTGGCCGGTGCGTTCCAGCGAGCCCGAGTCGAGCACCTGGACCGGCGAGGCGCTGTCGATCGCTTTCAGGCCGGTGGTACGGGTACCGGTGATGATCACCGCATCGATCTTGTCGGACGGGGCGGCGGCCGGATCGGGCGCGGCCGGACCGCTCTGGGCGAAGGCCATCCCGGACTGCAGCGCGAGCAGCAGGACGCCCGAGCCGCAAGCGGCGCCCAGGCGCGTTTTCATGGCCGCCGCGTCGCGGCCGGCGAATGCACCGGCGATCGCTTGCGACATGCCGGTGGGGGTGGTGCGGAGGATGGCTGACATGGGTAGTACTCCTTTTTTATAGTGACTTCAAAAACAGCGGCTGCGATAGGTTCATCGATAAAAGGGAAGCCTTCCTTGCACCGGTTGTATAAGCAATAGCTATGCCAAATCCCGCTCAATCGGACCCGCCATTCGGCGCGAAAACAAAGTCGTTTCGCTCGCCATCGCGGCCCGCGCGGCGGAAAAAAATAATGTGTGATCGACGCTGGTTTTGCGCCGGACGGGAGTCGGAAATGGGCTGCGCTCGCATACCGCATCGACACACTTTATTCGCCGCGATCACACTATATTTTTGGCGCTGCGTGCGCGCCGAAGCCGCCGGCATTGGGCTCGCTTGCAGTTCAGGAAGGGGAGTGCGAAGGGGGTTTTGACGCGGCGCACCATGATGGCGCGTGGAAGCGGCGTGGAAGCGGCGCGGCCTTAGGGCACGGGCAGGCTGTCTTTTTCGATCCAGTAATTGAACTGGCCGAAGGTCGGCAGCGCATCGGCCTCGCGTTCGCGGAAGAAGTCCTCGATCATCTGGCGATACGCGGCGCGCCGCGAAAACTGGGCGTGCGTCGCGGCATAGCGCGCCACCGCCGCGCGGAAGGTCTGGCGGATTTCGAGATCGGCGTTCAGGCCCGGATGGCTGCCCGACTTGCGCGGCCGGCCGCGCTTGACGTCGGCGCTCGAGCCGCGCGTCTTGCCGCGCGCGCCGGAGTTGCCGTAGTCCGGCAGCAGCGCGTCCGCGGTCTGGCCGCGCTCCCAGTAGCGGCGCAGGTAGCGGTAGATGGTCGGATGCGAGATGGCGTGCTGCGCACCGTAGGCGCCCACCAGCCGGCCGCGCTGGCGCGGCTGGTAGATCGCCGGCTCGCCGGCGGTCAGCGCGCTGACCACCTGCCAGGCCCGCGCCTGGACCGCCAGGTGCTTGGCGGGCAGCGCGCCGCGTGGCGCGGACGGCTGGTAGGGATCGATCAGCAACAGCCGGGCGCGCTGCGCGTGGACGTCGGCCACCAGCATGTGGAGCGCCGCCATCTCGGGCTGCGCGCCCTTGGCGTTGAGTTCGAAAATGTAGGCGATGGTGTGCTCGCGATCGATCCACAGGATGCGGACCGTGCGCGCGTGCGGCTCGGAGTACTGAAGTAAATCGTTTCGAAGCAGCATCAACGATCCTTGGGCGAGTGCGGACGCGTTAATGCCATGCAAATATCGGGCCACGTATGTATGTCCGGCCTCTCCTATGAAGCGGCAAGGCGGCGCAGCCGCGCGGCGGCCGATTTTGGTGCGTCGCAGCAGATTTGCACACCTTTGACGCAGATCAAACTCTGAAGCATCTCGTGGCCTAGCCTTGTACCTCGTGTTGAAGACGCGCTGCTGGCTTCCCAGCCGCAGGCGGCAGTGTTCACACGCATATGCTGCGGCGTCAAGCGACCGCAATCTAATCCCATGACTGATTTTTTCCGAGGTCCTTAATGTATCCATTTGCCCAATCCGTGACACCCGCTGTGCGTACCCACCTGGACGCGCAGATGTCCTTCGTCAACGACCTGTCGAAGTCGATGTTCCGCTCCTTCCAGCAACTGTGCGAGCTGAACATCCAACTGACCCAAACCATGCTGGAAGAAACCGCCCAGGTCGGCCAGCAACTGGTCACTGCCGACCGCCATACCGAACTGCTGAGCGCCGCCGCCTCGCGCGCCCAGCCCGCGGCCGAAAAACTGCGCGCCTACCAGCAGCACATCTCGCGCGTGGCGGCCGACGCCCAGGTCGAACTGGCGCGCGTGGCCGAGCAACACGTGCAGGAAACCACCCGCACCGCGCGCGCGCTGGCCGATGAAGTGCAGCGCGTGGCCAGCGAAGAAACCGAACGCAGCATGCGTACCCAGCAGGAAACCATGCGCAAGTTCAGCGATCCGTTCAAGTCCGGCAACGGCGGCGCATGGCAGGGCCAGCAAGCGGCACGCGGCAACGGCGCGGGCGCCAGCATGCAGAGTGGCGGCCCTGGCAGCCAGTCGGGCGGCCAGGGTGAGGCGCAGGGCGGCGCCAGCATGCAGAGTGGGGCTGGCAGCGCCGGCGGCACCGGCGCCAGCGCGCAGGGCACGCAGCCGGGCGCCACCCCATCGCCGGCAACGCCGGCCGCCAAGACCGCCGGCGGCAGCCCCCGCAAGGAGCCCTGATTCGGGCCATGGCCGGCGGCCCGAGTTAATCCTCGATGTAGCCGCTGGCCTGCGCCGCTTCCTGGTTGTCGAAAATGGCCATCGCGGTCGTCATGCGCCGGAAGCCGAATTTGCGGTAAAACGGTTCCTTGCCCGGCACGGCATACAAGATGATCTTCTTGTGATCCTTCGATAGTTCGACCAGGCGCCTGACGATCTCCTTGCCGATGCCGGTTCCCTGGTGGGCCGGAAGCACCGCCACGTCGCAGATATACGAGCAATCGACGCCGTCGGCCAGCGCACGGCCGGCCGCGACCAGGATCCCGTCTTCAAACGCGAAGAGGTAGTAGCGGCTGTTGGCGAACGCGATCTTCAGCGTGGCCGCCTGCTTGTTGCCCAGCGGGGCTGCGCGATACATGGCGGCCAGCTCGTCCCAGTCGATCTTCTCCAGCGACGCTACCCATTCGATTGCCAATCCCGCCTCCAAGATGAGGAACGAACAGGGGCAGTCTACGCATAGCGCGCTTCGATGTCCACCCGCTGCGGCGCGCGCGGCTCCGGCGCCAGGCCGAACAGCGGCTGCAGCACGCGCACCCGCCGCACCAGCTCGAAGATGCCGAAGCTGAACGTGAGGGTCAGCACCACCAGCAGCGGACCTTCGACCGCCGGCGCCAGCTTCGCCACCTTGAGCCCGTGCGCCATCGACACGATCAGGGTCTGGTGCACGATATACACCGGGAACACGGCCTGCGTCAGGTAGCGCCGCTTGGCGCTGTCGAACTGCAGGTGGCGGTGCGCAAAGCCGCAGACCGCGAGGATCGGCGTCCACTGCAGCGCCGCGAACAGGATGCGGAACGCCGGCCGCCAGTACGCCAGCTGCGCCTCGGGGATCAGTCCATCCGGCAGCGCATCGAGGATCACCAGTCCCGCCCAGCAGGCCAGCGCCATGCCCAGCGCCGGCCAGCGGATCGCGTCCATGCCTTCCCACACGCCGCGCTGGCGCGCCAGCAGCGCCCCGAGCACGAACAGGGAGCCATACAGCGCGTGGTTGTACCAGTCGCCCACCACCGCATGGTTGGCGGGGAACTGCACCAGCGCCATGCGGATCGCGGTCAGCACCGCGATCGGCAGCACGACCAGCTTCCAGCCGGTCAGCAGGCTCGCCGCGCGCTGCGCCAGCGCCTCGAAACGCGCGCCCAGCGCCAGCACCAGCGCGCCCAGCGCCAGCGTGTAGATCCACAGGTAGGCCACGAACCACAGGTGGTTCCAGGTCGGCAGCAGCAGGCAGTTCCCGTCCTTGCAGAAGCCGTAGTAGGCGCCGAGATACAGCTTCATGAAGTCGAGGTAGCTGCCCTCGTAGGCCAGCTTTTCGATCACTTCGAAATAGGACTGGGGCGGCACGATCACCAGCATCCCGAACAGCAGCGGCACCAGCAGCCGCACGCTGCGTTGGCGCAGGAAACGCGGCGCGTCGATCTTGGCCAGCATGAAGCTCGAGGCCACGCCGGAGATCATGAACAGCAGGCCAAGCCGCCACGGGGAGCTGAGCATCATCAGCGGTTCGAGGGCGCGGCCCGCGTCGGGACTCTTGACGTGCCAGTCCCAGCTCACGTAGTACATGCCGACGTGGTAGCAGATCAGCACGAGGAAGGCGGCGATGCGCACCCAGTCGAGGAAGTAGAGGCGGCTGCCGGTGTTGCTTGTGCTGGTCATGGCGAGGTCCTTGGTTGGATCCGATTGGATAACCACGCCAGAGTACGGTCCGCCGCGCGCGCCGGCCAGTCAAATGGGGCGAGCCGGGAGGCGGCTGGGGCGAGCCGGACGCGCTACAGCCTTTCCATCACCGCCGCGCGGTACTGGCGGCTGCACGGCACCCGCGCGCCGCCGCGCAGCAGCAGGTCGCAGTCGCCCTTGTCGAGCGCCACCACGCTCTCGATCCAGCTCAGCTGCACCACCGCGCGCCGGTGGCAGCGCACGAAGCCGGGGCCGAGTCGAGCGGCCAGCCCGGCCAGCGTCTGGCGCATCAGCGGGTCGCCGGCGCCGGTGTGCAGCACCACGTAGTTGTCCGCGCTTTCGAGCCACTGGATCTGGTCCACCTTCACGATGCGGGTGGTGCCGCGCTCGGTCACCAGCAATTGGCGCAGCGGCTGGCCGCTGTCGAAGGCGGGCATCGGTTCGCGCCTGTGCAGGCGCTCGCGCAGGCGCAGCAGCGCGCGTTGCAGGCGCGCCTGGTCGTAGGGTTTCAGCAGGTAGTCGATGGCGTTGGCGTCGAAAGCGCGGATCGCGTACTCGTCGAAGGCGGTGACGAACACCACCAGCGGCGCGGGCGCCGGCAGCGAGGCCGCCAGTTCGAGGCCGCTGATCTCGGGCATCTGGATGTCGAGGAACAGCGCATCGGGCTTGAACTCGGCGATCTGCTGCAGCGCCTCGATGCCGTCGCGCGCTTCGGCGATGGCGGCGATGCCGGCGTCCTGCGCCAGCATGCGGCGCAGCTTGTCGCGCGCCGGACGCTCGTCGTCGACGATCAGGACTCGCATGGCAGCCGCATCTCCGCCCGCACGCCGGCCGGCTCCAGCTGTGCCAGCGTGAGGCTGGCGCGCTCGCCATACAGCACCGACAGGCGCTCGCGCAGGTTCTTCAGGCCGATGCCGGGCGTGTCGGCCGGGTTCAAGGCGCCGCTGTCGTCGTCCAGCCGCACCAGCAGGCCGGCGTCGTCGCGCATGGCCGACAGCGTGATGCGGGTTGGCTGGCGGCGCCGTTCGACCGTGTGCTTGAAAATATTCTCGAGCAGCGGCTGGATGCTCATCACCGGCACCGTGCAGGCCAGTGCCGCCTCGTCGATGCGCCAGTCGATCGCCACCCGGTCGGCGTAGCGCTCCTCCATCACGCGCGCATAGCCGCGCACCAGCCGCAATTCGGTGGCGAGCGGCGCCTCGTGCAGTTCGCTCAGGTCGAGCGTGGTGCGCAGCACGTCGGCCAGCTGGATCAGGGTCGCATCGGCCTTCTCGACGTCGCTGTGCATCAGCGAGGACACCATGTTCAGTGCGTTGAACAGGAAGTGCGGCTGCATCTGCTGGGTCAGGCGCTGCAACTGGGCCTGGCGCAGCAGCGCGTTCGACTTCTCGGCGCGCAGCTTCTCTTCCAGCAGCTCCTGGTAGGACAGGATGCCGAACCGGATCAGCGTGAACAGGCTGACGAAGACAGTGATCTTCAGCGACTCGTAGACGAAGGTCTGGGGCCACGGCTCATGGCGGTAGACCGCGCCGGCCAGCGCATACACCGCATGCCGGATCCCGAAGGCGAGCGGGACGAAGGCCAGCCAGTACACGGGCAGCCACAGTGCCTGCAGCGCCAGCCAGCGCCACGGCGTGGCCAGCAGGTGGCGGTAGGGCAGCGTGAAATGGCGCTGCAGCAGCAGCAGGAAGGTCGCCACCACCATCGACGAGGTCTCCCACAATACCGGCTGCCACAGGGCGTGGCCGTTGTTGCGCTGGTAGTCCTGGATGGCGACCGACACCGTCAACACCCAGAACAGGAGCCAGGCGATGGCGATGACGGTGCGGATGCGGTTGGCGGGCATCCCGCGATGATTGCCGATTCCCCTCCAATTGTCAAAAGGCCCCCTGTCATTCCCGGGCTCGGCGCCCCCCTTGGCGGGAATCCATAGCGTCCATGAACTGCAATGCACGCTATGGATTCCCGCCAAGGGGGGCGCCGAGCCCGGGAATGACGGGGCGGCGGATTTGCGCTATCGTTCATGCTTTCTAGAGGAGGCGGGGATGGAGACCAGCGAGCAGTTGCAGATCGGGTCGCAGGCCGAATGGGCGCAGTGGCTGGACCGCCACCACGCCGGCTCGAAGGGCGTGTGGCTGCGCCATGCGAAGAAGGGCGCGCCCGAGCCGTCGGTATCGTATGCCGAGGCGCTCGAAGTGGCGCTGTGCTTCGGCTGGATCGACGGCCAGAAGCAAAGCCTCGACCAGCACTATTGGCTGCAGCGCTGGACCCCGCGCGGCGCGAAGAGCATCTGGTCCCAGGTGAACCGCGCCAAGGCCTCGCAATACATCGAGGAAGGGCGCATGCAGCCGAGCGGCCTCGCCCAAATCGAGCGCGCGCGCGAGGACGGCCGCTGGGATGGCGCCTACCAATCGGTCAGCACCGCGACCGTGCCGCCCGACCTGCGGGCCGCTTTCGACGCCAACCCGGCCGCCGCCGCCTTCTTCGAGACCGTCAATTCGCAGAACCGCTACGCCGTCCTGTTCCGCATCCACACCGCGAAGAAGCCGGAGACCCGCGCCAAGCGCATCGAACAGTTCGTGTCGATGCTGGCGCGCGGCGAGACCATCCACCCGATGCGCAAGGCCTGAGGCCGAGGGCGAGGACTCAATCCTCTTCGTCGTTGCCGTCGTCCTTGACCTTCTTGGTGCGCTCCTTGTCGAGGCGCGCCTTCATGTCCTGCACCCGCGTCATGTACTCGCCGACGCTGTGGTCGGGGCTCACGCGAAAGCCCGGCGGCAGCACGATCGACATATACAGCTCGTCGGCGGTGCGGCCGCTGCGCTGCATATTGCTGATCAGGGCCAGGCCGGAGCCGAGCAGCGCGAGCAGCACGCAGATGGTCGCGAAGCGCCGCGCGTGTTGCGGCTTGACGGTGCTGAGGTGGAAGTACACCATCCCGGCCACCACCGCGATCGCCACGTGCGACCCGTAGCGCACCATCGCCTCCAGCGAAAACGCGTACGCCGCCATGCTCGATCCGAGCTTGTAGGCGGTGATCGCAGCCAGGCCGCAGCCGAAGATGAACAGGTGGCGCCCAAGCCGCGCATGGCGGCCGAACAGGCGGTTGCCGACCGCCCAGATGCCGCCCCATACCAGTCCGGCGCCGATGCCGAAGGCCAGCGTCTGCAGGTAGCGCGTGAGCTGGAACGACTGGGTGTCGTTAAGCCACATGGTGAACAGCGCGAACATGCCGATCAGGAGCATGCCGACCATGCCGGGCACCAGTCCCTCCCAGCCGTGCATGGTGCGGTCCAGCATTTCGGACGGCACCGGGAAGTCGGCCGCGCGCACGCGTAGCGTGGTGTGGCCCATGCGGACCACGGTGTCGCCGGTCATCACGATGCTGGTCTTGCGCTTGCCCTGATGGACCACGCCGTTCTTGGTGCCGAGGTCGCGCAGCACCATCCGGCCTTGTTCGTCGGTCTCGATGACGGCGTGGCGCGGCGCGGCGAATTCGTCGTCCACGATGAAGTCGTTGTCGTAGCCGCGGCCAAGGTGGATCGGCAGCGCGCCGACCCGGTGGCGGTGCAGCACCTCGCCGTTACGGGCCAACATTTCGATGAAGTAGGGGCCGCTCATTTTTTGCTCCCGCGGCCCAGCGCATCGAGGAAGGCGCGGGTAGTGCGCATGCCGTTCTCGTACGAGACGCCGGAGACGTCGAGCCGGCTTTGCAGGCTGGCCTTGGCGTCGTCGGTGCTGGCGGTCAGCAGCGTGAAGTTGTACAGGCCCTCGAACTTGCGGTAGGCGCGCACGCAGGTCACCGCGCGCAGCGGCAGCGATTTGGTGGTGACGAACTGCTCGGTGCAGGACGGCCCGGTCAGGCGCGTATCCTTGGCGCGGCCCAGGTTATCGGTCTTGAACAGGGTACTGGCCAGCACCGCGAAGCGCACCTTGTCCAGGCTGGCCGAGCGCACGTACTGGTGGGTCATCGAGACGTGGCCGGTCTGCTGCGTGTCCGACACATAGATCGCCGACTCCATCGAACAGCTGATGGTATCGGCCGTGAAGGTGGCTTCCGCCTTGACGTTGGAGCGCCCCCAGCAGCGCACCTGGTCCGACTCGCGCACCGGCACCTGGTAGGGTCCCATCGCCTTGACCGTCAGCGGTCCGTCGAGCAGGCGGTCGATCATGCCGCGCTGGTGCACCAGCAGCTGCTGGCCGATCAGCGGGTTGAAGTCCTTGGGCGGCTTGTCCTGCGCCGCGACTTTCTTGAGCAGCTCCTGTGCATACCGCACCGGCACCAGGAAGCTGACCAACTCGCCGTCGCGCCGCTTCGATACGTTGATGCCGGCCACCACGCCGTCGCTGGTCACGCTCGGCCCGCCGCTCATGCCCGAGTTGATCGGGCCGGTGAACATCAGCTGGTCGTAGAAGCTGCGCGTGATCACGCCGTTGTACGAGCCTTCCGAAATCGCGAAGCCGAGGTCGAGCGGATTGCCGAGCGAGTAGAGGTACTGGCCCTGGGTCAGCTTGACCGCGCGTTCCGGCACGTTGAAGAAGCCGTTGCCGGTACGGTTGATGCGCACCACTGCGAGGTCGTGCAGCACGTCCACCGCCAGCAATTCCACCGGGCCGCTCTTGCCGTCGGTGTCGACGTATTCGCCGGCATACACGTCGGGGTCGAGCGCCATCTGCGACACCACATGGTAGTTGGTGAGCACCAGGTTGCTGGTGCCGACCATGAAGCCCGACCCCACGCTCGACTGACTGCGGCCGTTCTTGAGCAGCATGCGGATCTGCAGCAGGTCGGGCTTGGCGGCGGAGTACAGTTTCTGGGCGGCGGAGGAGGGCAGCGGCAGCGCGGCGTTGTCGTCGGTCTCGCCGGGGCCGGGCGCGGGCGGCGTCGCGGCGGGCGCTGTGCCGGCCGTGATCGCAGGCGGAGGGACGATGGGCGCCGCGGGTTTTTGGCCCGCGCTGGCGGGCGCCGGCGGGGCGGCGGGTGCGGCCGGCGCGAAGGCCGTCACGCAGCACAACAGCACTACGGTATTAACTAATTTCATGCATACCTTCTGATGACAGGACGATTTTGCCTATCTTGCCATCAGCTTGGCGCAATTGCACCATTTATAGTTCGCCGTCTTCGGCGATGGCTTCGGCCAGCGGCTTCATCAAATGGCCAAGCTTGGCTTCCTTGGTGTTCAGGTAGTTGTTGTTGAACGCGTTGCGGTTGACCAGCAGCGGCACCCGTTCGGTGACGTGCACGCCCAGCTTTTCCATGGCCTCGATCTTGCGCGGATTGTTGGTCATCAGGCGCAGCGAGCGGATGCCGAACTGGCCGAACATGGGCTGGCACAATTCGTAGTTGCGGGCATCGGCATGGAAGCCGAGCTGCAAATTCGCTTCGACCGTATCGGCGCCGGCTTCCTGCAGGCGGTAGGCGCGGATCTTGTTGACCAGGCCGATGCCGCGGCCTTCCTGGCGCAGGTAGAGCAGGATGCCGCGGCCTTCGGTCGCGATCTTCTTGAGGGCGCCTTCGAGCTGGGCGCCGCAATCGCAACGCTGCGAGAACAGCACGTCGCCGGTCAGGCATTCGGAGTGCACGCGTGCCAGCACCGGCTCGCCGTTGCCGATGTCGCCGAGCGTCATCGCCAGGTGTTCCTTGCCGGTCGAATGTTCGACGAAGGCGTGCAGGGTGAACTGCGCCCAGGGAGTCGGCAGGGCGCAGGAAGTCACGTAGTCCAACAGGGCGTCGTTAGCGGTGGCAGGCATGGCTTGTACTCGGATATATTGCTGTAGCCGCAAGTGTAACGGAAAACCGCCCCATCCGTCGGCGACGGGCGGGGAGGCGGGGCGGGCCGAACGACGCGTGGGCATCTACGATACCCACCCTACAGCCGCGACGCGTGGGCATCTACGATACCCACCCTACAGCCGCGACGCGTGGGCATCTACGTACCCACCCTACAGCCGCGACGCGTGGGCATCTACGATACCCACCCTACAGCCGCGTAGGGTGGGTATCGAAGATGCCCACGCGAATCCGTCGCCGGAATTACCGCGGCAGGTCGAATACCAGCACCTCGGCCGCTTCGGCCTGGGCCAGCGTCAGCGCGCCCTCGTCGCTGAGCTTGAGCGCATCGCCGCCGTTCAGCGTGGTGCCGTTGACCGTCACCCGGCCGCGGATCACGTGCACATAGCCGAGCCGGCCGGCGGCCAGCGTGTGCTCGACCTGGTCGGCGCCGTCGAGGATCGCGGCGTAGATCGCCGCATCCTGGTGGATCAGCACCGAACCCTCGCGGCCGTCGTTCGAGGCCACCAGCCGCAACTGGCCTTGCTTGGTCTCGGGCGCGAAATGCTTTTCCTCGTAGCTGGGAGGAATCCCGGTCACGTTCGGCTTGATCCAGATCTGCAGGAAGTGCAGCGGCGCGCTCTGCGACCCGTTGAACTCGCTGTGGCGCACGCCGGTGCCCGCACTCATGCGCTGCACGTCGCCGTAGTGCAGCACCGAGCCGGTGCCCATGCTGTCCTTGTGCTCGAGCGCGCCGTCCAGCACGTAGGAGATGATCTCCATGTCGCGGTGCCCATGGGTGCCGAAGCCTTGGCCCGGCGCCACCCGGTCTTCATTGATGACCAGCAGCGGCCCGAAGCCGGTGTGCTGCGGATCGTAGTAATCGGCGAACGAAAAGCTGTGCTTCGATTTCAGCCAGCCGTGGTTGGCGTCGCCGCGTTCTTCACTTTTGCGAATTTGCAACATGCTGATCTCCGTTTCTTGCAGGTTAATGTGCGATAATTTCGAACTGATGGAAGCCAGTATATTCCTGCATGATCGGTTTGAAAAACGGAAAATTTCGTCACCTACTATCGAAAAAATCGAATGTTAAGACTCAGCCTGGAAGCCCTGCAAATCATCGACGCGATCGACCGCCGCGGTTCCTTTTCCAAGGCGGGCGAGGAATTGCACCGGGTCCCCTCGACCATCTCCTACACGGTCGGCAAGCTGGAAGACGATCTGGGCGTCCAGGTGTTCGAGCGCAACGGCCCGCGCGTGGCGCTGACCCCGGCCGGGCGCGAGCTGCTCAAGGAAGGGCGCTTCCTGCTGAAGGCCGCGCACGAGCTCGAGAACCGGGTGCGGCGTGTGGCTTCCGGCTGGGAGACCGAGCTGGCGATCGGCATGGACTCGATGTTTTCTGCGCTGGCCCTGAGCGCGGATGTCGGCGCCTTCTACGAGGTCGCCCAGCACACCCGCCTGCGCTTCGCCCACGACACCCTGTCCGGCGGCTGGGAGGCGCTGCTGGATCGCCGGGTCGACCTGCTGGTCGGCGTGGCGGGCGAAGGGCCGGCCGGCGGCGGCTATGTCGCGCGCCCGATCGGCGAACTGGCCTTCGTGTTCGCGGTCGCGCCCAGCCATCCGCTGGCCGCGCTGCCCGAGCCGCTGGGACGGGCCCAGTTGCAGGACCACCGCGCGGTGGTGGTAGCCGATTCGGCACGCCGGCTGGCGCCGCGCACGGTTGGCCTGCTGCTCGGGCAAGATGCGCTGACCGTCCCCACCATGCAGGACAAATACGCGTTCCAGCTCGGCGGCTTCGGCTTTGGCTTCCTGCCCGAACCGTGCGCGCGCGGCGCCATCGCGCGCGGCCTGCTGGTCGAAAAACAGGTGGAAGAAGCGCGCACGCCGGAGCGCTTTTTCGTGGCCTGGCGCACCGGCGAGGAGGGCGCCGCCCTCAAATGGTGGCGCGCGCGCATGCAGCAGGCCGGCGTATTCGCGCGCCTGTGCCGGCACCTGCCCGGCCTCCCCGCCGAATGAGCAAATTTGGCAGAAGGGCAAGATGTGCACAATCGTCGTGCCGATGCTTACAATGTTGGCTATAACCAATAATTTCAGAGTAACATACCGCTAACTTGAGCCATTTTGTCTAGTCCATAATGAACCCTACGAATCCAGCGCCGCTGGTATTTTTCCGCGTTTTGGCAGACCGCAGCGGCAGGCCCTCGGGCCTGCTCGCGCACCTTGGCGCGGGCGACGGCGCCGGTTTGCCGGCGCTGTTCGGTTCCGAACCCTTCCTGGCCCTGGCCAGCCAGTTCCCCTGTTTTTACCGCGCCGATACCGACGCCACCTGCACCGCCGCCCTGGCGCAAGCGGGCTTCCAGCCGGTCGAAGCGGGCGCCCTGTTTCGCGCCGACGACCGTCTGGTGGGCGAGTTCCTGCCGCCGTCCGCGGCCTGGATCGACGGCGACTGGTGCATGGCGCCGCCGCCCAAGGCGCCGGGCGCGCAAGCCGCCTCGCGCGCGCTCGCGCTGCAGCTGGTGCAACTGGTCGCGGCCGACGCCGACACCCACGAAATCGAAGCCCTGCTGCGCCACGATCCCACCCTTTCGTACAACCTGCTGCGGCTGGTCAATTCGCTGGGCATGGGCGTGGGCCGCAAGATCACCAGCTTCTCGCAGGCGATCCTGATCCTCGGCCGCCAGCAATTGCGGCGCTGGCTGAACCTGATGCTGTTCGCGGCGCGCCAGGGCGACGTGCGCTCGGCCATGTTGCTGGCGCGGGTCGCGGCGCGCGCGCGGACCATCGAGCTGCTGGCCAAGGCGCGCGGTCTCGACAAGCCGACCCAGGAACAGGGCTTCATGACCGGCATGTTCTCGCTGCTCGGCGTCCTGTTCGGCATGCCGCTGGCCGAGCTGCTGGCGCCGCTGGCGATCGGCGAAGCGGTGCAGGGCGCGCTGCTGCGCGGCGAGGGCGAACTGGGCGCGCTGCTGCAACTGGTGGAGACCGCCGAACGCGGCGACCTCGATAGCGTGGCCGCGCAGCTGGCGGCCCTGCAGCTCGCGCCGGCCGCATTCAACGACGCGGCGATCGATGCGTATGCGTGGATGCAGGTGGCGATCCGCGAGAACCAGGGCGCGGCGCATGGCTGAATCGGCGCTCGAGCGTAGCCTGGCACTGGCGCGCGCGGCGCACGCGCTGCAAGGCGACGCGCTCGCGCGCACCCTGGTCGCGCTCGAAGCGGCGCTCGAAGAAGCCAAGGCCGAGCGCCGGCGCGAGCAGCGCAAAGACAGTTTCGACCTGGCCGACGAACCGGTCGTCATGCTCGACCTGGCCGGCTACCTGACCGGCTGGAACAAGGGCGCCGAAGCGCTGTTCGGCTATGCCCGCGAAGAAGCGGTGGGCCAGCACGTGCTGTTCCTGTACGCGGAGGACGACCCCGACGACGGCATCGCCGAACTGTTCCTGGAAGAGGGCAGCGGCCTGATCGAAGTCCAGCGCCGCAAGAAGAGCGGCGAATTGATCTGGGTGCGGCTGGCGCTGTCGCTGATCCACGACGCGTCGGGCGACCCGGCCGGCATGATGGTCCATTTGTCGCCGGTGGCCGAGTACCTGAGCGTGGAAGACAAGGTGCACCTGCACGCGCGCATCATCGAAGACAGCGACCAGGGCGTGCTGATCACCGACGCCCACGAGCGCATCGTCTCGATCAACAGCTCGTTCACCCGCATCACCGGCTACTCGCCGGCCGAATCGATCGGCCAGACCCCGGACCTGCTGCGCTCCGGCGTGCACGACGCCGAGTTCCGCGCCAAGGTGCGCGCCGCGATGCAGGGTCACGGCCCGTGGCGCGGCGAGATCATCGGCAAGCGCAAGAACGGCGAGCTGTTTCCGCAATCGGTGACCATCAGCGTGGTGCGCGACGCGGACGGCGCGATCACCCACACCTTCTCGCTGTTCTCCGACATCAGTGTGCACAAGGACGCCGAGGCGCGCATGCAGCGCATGGCCAATTACGACAGCCTGACCGGGCTGCCGAATCGCAGCCTGTTCAACCACCTGGTCGACCAGATGCTGACCGAGGCGCGCCGCGCCGACCAGTACGGCGCGCTGCTGGTGGTCGACGTGAACCGCGTCGGCGCCATCAGCGACACCCTGGGCCACGACGTGGCCAGCGAACTGCTGCGCGAGATCGGCCGCAAGTTCCGCGAAGCGCTGCGCGACGCCGACATCCTGGCCCGCATCGACGGCAACAAGTTCGCGGTCGCGCTGCCGCATGTGGAAAAGCGCGAGCATGCCGGCATCGTCGCGCAAAAGCTGTTGGCCGCGCTGGCCGAGCCGATCGTGATCGCCTCGCACAGCCTGCAGGTCGGCGCCCACGTCGGCATCGCGGTCTACCTCGAAGACAGCACCGACACCGCCTCGCTGCTGCGCTACGCCGACGTGGCGATGGCCAAGGCCCAGCATGGCGGCGCCGACGGCTTCCTGTTCTACAGCGAAGAGATGGACCAGCGCGCGAAAGAGCATCTGCGGCTCGAGACCGAACTGCGAGACGCGCTGCACAAGGGCCAGCTCGAGCTGCACTACCAGCCCAAGGTGAGCCTGCGCAGCGGCCGCATCGTCGGCGCCGAAGCGCTGCTGCGCTGGCGCCATCCGCAGCGCGGCATGATCTCGCCCGGCGTGTTCATCCCGCTGGCCGAAGAGACCGGACTGATTTTCGAGATCGGCAGCTGGGTGCTGGAAGAGTCCTGCCGCCAGATCCGCGCATGGAAGGACGAGGGGTTGACGATGCCGCCGGTGGCGGTGAATTTGTCGGCGCGCCAGTTCGACCGCAAGCTGCCCGCGCGTATCCTCGAAGTGCTGGACCGGCACGGCGTGCTGCCCGAGCAGATCATGCTCGAGATTACCGAGAGCCTGCTGGTGGGCGGCACCGACAACGTCATCGCCATCATGAACGAGCTGGTGGCGATGGGCCTGGCGCTGGCGCTGGACGACTTCGGCACTGGCTATTCGAGCCTGGCCTACCTGAAGAAATTCCCGATCAGTACCCTCAAGATCGACCGCTCCTTCGTGATCGGCCTGCCGTACGAAGAGAACGATTGCGCCATCGCGCGCGCGATCGTCACGATGGCGCAGCAGCTGCGCCAGGAGATCGTGGCGGAGGGCGTGGAGACGGCCGAGCAGATGGCCTTCCTGCGCGACCTCGGTTGCGACCAGCTGCAAGGCTATCTGTTCAGTCCCGCGGTGACGGCGATCGAATTTGCGCGCATGCAGCGCGAGGGACAGCGGCTGGCCGTCGCGCGTTGAGTCAGGCCCGCGCGATCTCGGCGAGCAGCGCGCGGGTGGCGTTGGCGTCCAGCGCCTCGAGCGGCAGGGCGACGAAGGCGCGCAGCGCCGCTTCGATCTGATCGCATACCGATTCGAACACCGCCCGCACCTCGCCGTCCGTGCCCTGTACCGCGTCGGGCGACGGGATGGTCCAGGTGATCGTGATGGGCCGGCCGGGCCAGTAGGGTTGCGGTTCGGCCGCGGCCTTGTCGCATACGGCGATCACGAAATCGAGGCCGGGCGCATCGAAGCGCGAGAACTCGTTCCACGATTTGCTGGCGAGGGCATCGGTCCGATAGCCGCGCCGCCACAAGACGTCGAGCGCAAACGGATTGATCCGCCAGGTAGGGTGACTGCCGGCGCTGTGCGCGTCGAACCGACCGTCACCGAGCTTGGTCAGGATGGATTCCGCCATGATGCTACGCCCCGAATTTCCCGAGCATACGAATAGGACTTTGTAGGGCTTGCTGCTCACGCGTTTCCTGATCTGCAATCACTCGAAGGGCAACCGCGAAGGAATTGCCAAGATGAACATTTTCTGTAAAGCGAGTATTGTACGTGCGGCCATCACCGACGGCGGTAGGATCGTTCCTTGCTGCAATGTAAGCAAAATCCTACATTGTGGCGAGCGCGCTTCCTTAACAATATCGGAGTCCGGCGATAGAGCGCAAATTGCCTTCTCAGTTTACGGCGAGCTGGTGTTACGCATTCGCTGGGGCTCACCCTTCCAAAACATCAGCCCTCATAGACTCTCATAATCTTACATGATCAGCGAACGGCCGCTACTGGCCGTTTTCTGTCATTTCAGCGCTCGCGTCGAATAAAATCACTGTATAACCGCAGGAGAAAGCGGTGGTTCTCACCCTGGACTAGATATCTTAACCTCTACCCAATCATGTTCACTAAGTCGGTACTCAAGCTGCTTTTTATGATATCCCCTACCACCTATTCAACTGTCAGCCAAATACAATGATGGCCGGCGACGCCCCGAATAAGCCTACGCATCGGCACCGAATCATCTATGATAACGTCGCTGGGATTGAATCTCCCTCCAATGTCGGCGATGCCCGACACACCCGTTTTAGCATATCCCAATGAATCCAAGACCTGGCTAGAAAGTTCAATCAAGGAAATCACTGCGTTTCCTTCGCTGGCATCACATGGCTAATCTTGTGCATTCAGTTCGTAGTGTTGCGTCGACCGGTTGAATCCGCAGCTGATCGCGGACAATGCCGGCAGATAGATGTAACCGGATGCATAAGGCGTTTCGGGGCAGTTGGCTGTGAACAATATTTAAATCCGAAAGACCTTCACTGAATGCATAGCGCTGTTTCGCCCCCGCAAAGACCCGGTTCCCACCAAAGGTATCGGCCGGACATCGACGGGCTTCGTGCGATTGCCGTCCTCTCGGTCGTTTTTTTTCACGCGTTTCCCCACTCTTTCCCGGGCGGCTTCATCGGGGTCGACGTGTTTTTCGTTATTTCGGGCTACCTGATCTCGTCCATTGTCTTTTTTGATCTCGAACTAGGTACGTTCAGCCTGGTCACGTTTTACAGTCGACGCGTGCGCCGAATTTTCCCGGCACTACTTCTCGTCCTTGGCTTCACCTTCGTGTTCGGCTGGGCCGTGCTCTTGCCCGATGAGTACAAGCAGCTGGGCAAGCACGTCGCAGGCGGTGCCGGGTACGTATCGAATTTCCTGCTGTGGCGCGAAAGCGGCTATTTCGATAATGCTGCTGAAACCAAGCCCCTGCTGCATCTCTGGAGCCTCGCGGTAGAAGAACAGTTTTATATTTTATGGCCCTTGCTGCTCGCGTTTGTGTGGCGCCGAAGGTGGGGCTTTGCCCGCATTACCACTGCAATCGCGGTGGCTTCGTTTGCCTACAACGTGTATGCCGCACAGACGGCTCCGGCGAACGACTTCTATTCCCCGTTGACACGGTTCTGGGAACTGATGGTAGGCGGCCTACTCGCTTATACAGTCCTGCATCGCCCCGATCTCCTTGTCAAGCGTCCGAATATGCAGTCTGGCGCGGGCATGCTTCTATTGGGGGCGGGCTTGCTGTTCATTAATCGTAACCGCGAATTTCCGGGCTGGTGGGCGTTGCTGCCTTCTGCAGGCGCGTTTCTGGTAATTGCAGCCGGCTCGCAGGCATGGATCAACAAGACCGTTCTGTCGAACAGGATCCTGGTCTGGTTTGGGCTGATCAGCTTCCCGCTGTATTTGTGGCATTGGCCCTTGCTCGCATTTGCGCGGATCCTGGCCGGTGGCACGCCGTCGCGCGATATTCGTGTCATCGTTGTCGTCACTGCTGTCGTGCTCGCCTGGCTGACATACCGGCTGCTAGAAAGGCAGGTTCGAGCGCCATCCTGGATCGGCGCGAAAAACGGTGTTCTGGTGGGGCTAATGGCCGTTGTCGGCTTCGTCGGGCTTAACTGTTTCCAGCGCGACGGGCTACCTTTTCGATCTGTCGTTGCGCTGAACGCCGAAATCGCGTCTGGCTTTGACGGCGGTTATGCCGGCACGACCGTCAACGAGTGCGGCATTACGAACGCTCAAGACAGGACCTTGTTCGCTTCATGCCTGAAAGACAGCAGACAGAAACCGAGTTTCGCATTGCTTGGCGACAGCAAAGCAGGGGTGCTAATCGGTGGGTTGATCCGCACGTCGACCGAAAACGGCCGTTGGCTTTTTATCGGCGGCACCAATCAGTTCGGCGCGCCCATCCCGGTACTTTCCCAGACTTGGTTCTTCAAGCCTTACCAAAAGCTCGTCAATACGGCACTCGACGCGATTGACGGGAACCCAGACATTCGCACCGTGGTTCTAGCGGTGGGAACGCGGCACTTGTTCCCTCTCAAAAACGAGGCAATTGTCGATGAACTGCCTCACGCCACTCAACAGGACTACCTTGCAGCACTCGACGGCCTCAATGCAACCGTGGACCAGATTATTCGCGCCGGGAAAAAAGTGGTTTTCGTCGTGGACAATCCAACCCTGCCTGATCCAAAGGAGTGTTTGGTACGAAAGACCAGCCTGTCGATCCTGAACCGCAGCGCTTTTGTTTCGAAGAAAGTGAATTGGCGGTGTTCCATGGCATTGGATGCGCATATTGCCCTCACCGCGAAATACCGGACCTTGTTGTCTGCCGTCCAGGCAAGGCATCCTGACAAAGTGGCGGTATTCGACACAACCAAGTACATGTGCGATATCGAGGAGAACAGGTGCCAGCCGTACAAAGGCGGCCGGTTCCTGTATAGCTTTGGGGACCATATCTCGGACTATGCCGCCGGATTGATCGGGAAAGACCTGAACAGGTTTTTAAGGACGTATTGACAAAACTGGTTCGTCTGTTGCAAACCTCTTCGTTTCATTGCGAGAAAATTGTACCTTGACAACCGCTTTTTTGCGGGGGATTACCCATCTACCTCTGCGCCTTCTGTTTTCACACCGCCTGGACCCTAAGCGGACTTTGCAGTATTAGCATCAACATCTCGAATAGTGCCCGCACACTAAGATCGATGCTGTGCCACGTTCCTGCGCTGGTTGCCCGTCATTCCAGCTTGGAGTCTTGGTCGCAAGCGTATTTCGGATACAGCGCTGGAGCGAGGAAAGTATGGATGGCGGATGTGATTCTGGCCTTTAGTTGTTCACTGCCAGCATCTTGCATATCGTTGTGGCGGGCGCCTTCAATGCGGACCACGCAGGTACCGTTGCGGCTCCGCTCTTCCTCGTTCGGTAGGACACCGGGGTCCGCAGTGGTGTCGCTGGCACGAATTGTCAGGACGCGGATACCAACTGAGCGCGGCAACGCGACCCGCCGGCTGTCGAGGCTGATCAGGCTGGAAACGCGGTTCGCGTTGTCAGCGGCGAACTGAGCCGAACTGTCCCCACCGAGGGAGTGCCCGACGAGGAGCAGGTGCCGCCAATCGAACTGCGGATACCGTACCGCGGTTTCGTCGATCGCGGTGGAGATCGACTGCGCGGCCACCCGGGCCAATGCTTGCACCTGCTTCGACACTGGGGCGTTCGGGTCCATTTTTACGCCGCCGGCACTGTCTTGCAGGGCGACAACCAAGTAACCCATCCCGTTAAGATAGTTGGTGACGAAGGAGTAATCCGAACCAGAAAGTCCATATCCCGGGCTTAGGATTGCCACTGGGCATGGTATCGCATTAGTACAGGCTTGAACACTGGCTGGAGCGTGAATGTCCACCGGGACGGCAGCCATGGCCATAGGCATGCCAAACAGCAAGGGCATTAGGGTGAACAGACGGCGCATGAGATCCTTTCTTAATAGGTGGCGATAGTGCTGAATCTGGTGTTGCTGGTGAGTTTCTGATGAAATAGAAACGAGAACAATAGGCACGTGACGAAATGATTGGGCGACGTGACGAGTTACCGGTTACTCAACCAATGACGGCCGACCTGAGTCGCGTTTCCAGAGCGTAAATAGCTCATGTTCATCACGTACATCAAAGAATGGCTTAATGCGTCATGCATATGCGTCTTGATAGCGCAAGACTCAAATGTTTAGGCTTTGAGACAGCTCTGCTCTTGGCCGAAGTCGGACGTCGATAGCTGCTGAACATCACCATGCTTCGGTGAGCACGGAGTTATGGAAAGCATTGGCCAGCGCTCGGCAAATTGTTTTGATGCTACACGTTCATTGAACACAGCAGCGCTTGCCCTAATTGGATTATGCCTCACACGTAAATGAAATAAGTCCTCTAGTCCGTGCGGCGCGATAACTTCGATAGAATCATCTAAATTCAAAGTAACTCCAACACAGGTAGCGTATTCGGGCCAGGTTGCGATACCTTCAGCCAATGAGCACAAGGGCGGTACTACTTGCGAGCGCTGATTTAGGAACCACTGATGAACCGAGGCTTGATTGGTTACTTCCCAGCGGACCGATGGATTCAAGCCCAGTAACCGCCTCAACAGTTGAGCATCTTGCGCCGAGCCGGCCACGCTATCGTAATACACGACGTCAACGTCATCGTAATGAGACGGAGCTACAAATCCATGTAGCCGGTCCCAGACCAATGATCTAACCGCGCCAGCGCCGATGCACCAGGAAGCTAATTTTAGCCTTCTGACTGTATCCAGCATTTCCATCAATGCTGGCGAAGAACGCACCATCAGGACGAGACGGCTCTCCAATGTCTTTTCATTTGTACCCATCGGACACTTTTAATTTAATCTGCTTGCTACGTCTGCTTGTCGCCGATTGCACACAGTGCATCCCGCATCCGGATGGAGTCCAGCGAAAATCTATAATTCCTGTCTAGCGTGTGTTTTCGAGAAAGAACTTATACGTCAATCCGCTAACAATTACCCAGCAAATTGACAAAATAATTATCTCCCCCCAATCGAACTTCAGATTTGGTGTCACATCAAGAATTATGGTATGCGCTACGTAGGGCATGGTAAGGATACTAGCAATCCAAGCAAAAAAATTCTTTCTATTTTTCCTGTATAGATTCATTTCGTCAAATACCTTTTTCTCGAATAATCCAAAAACTTTATTTCACGCTCGCGTATCTGACTCGCTGCTCTCGGTCGATAACGGTAAATCATCGTTGGACTGAATAGATCTAGGGAAGCAC
>Ga0193702_1000259_pt1 | contig 21162 bp, 25 predicted proteins | sample U3a1metaG_FD_143060 | JGI IMG/M metagenome (GOLD analysis project Ga0193702, IMG submission 143060) | Soil microbial communities from a riparian zone of the East river system, Colorado, United States - U3a1 | ecosystem: Environmental > Terrestrial > Soil > Riparian zone | place: USA: East River... | reverse complement strand
AACCTTTTCCAACACAATACATATATTTGCCACATGACTAAAGAACAGATCCAGGATTTAAGGGATAGAGTAACTTCCCTGAGGAGGCATCTTTGACATCGACAAGAAACTCGATGCCCTGCAATTAGAACAAGAAATAACCATTGGCCCCCATTTTTGGGACCACCCAAAAGAAGCTGAAAAAGTTCTGGCTTCCATCAAAGTAAAAAAAATATGGACCGACGCTTTCCAAAAGGTAGTTGCAACGGTTGAAGATACAGGGGTGCTTTTTGAATTTTTCCAGGCGGGTGACGCTACCGAAGCAGAAATGCAGGAGCAATATAATACCGCCATTAAAGAGGTTGAAGAGCTGGAATTTAAAAACATGCTCTCGGCCGAGGAAGACCAGTTTAACGCAGTGTTACAAATTACTGCAGGAGCAGGTGGCACCGAAAGCTGCGACTGGGCAGGCATGCTAATGCGCATGTATATTATGTGGGGCGAAAAGCACGGCTATAAAGTAACCGAACAGGATTTCCAGGAAGGTGATGTTGCCGGGGTGAAAACGGTTACCCTGCAAATAGAGGGCGATTTTACCTATGGTTATTTAAAAGGCGAAAATGGCGTTCACCGTTTAGTGCGGATCTCGCCATTTGATTCAAACGCCAAGCGCCATACGTCGTTTGCATCTGTTTATGTTTATCCGCTGGTTGATGATACCATTGAAATTGAGGTTAAAGACGCGGATATTGAATTTGAAACGTTCCGGTCGGGCGGTGCAGGCGGGCAGAATGTGAACAAGGTAGAAACTGCTGTACGTTTATATCACAAGCCATCAGGTATCATTATCAAAAATCAGGAATCGCGCTCGCAATTGCAGAATAAAGAGAATGCTATCAGGTTGCTGAAATCGCAATTGTACGAAGCAGAGATGCGCAAACGTATGGAATTAAGTAACGCGGTAGAGGGTAACAAGAAAAAGATAGAATGGGGATCACAGATCCGCAATTATGTATTACACCCTTATAAACTGGTTAAAGATCTGCGTACCGATCATGAAACATCAAACGCCGCAGCTGTACTGGATGGCGATCTTGATGAATTTTTAAAGTCGTATTTAATGGAGTTTGGCGGACCGAAAAGTTAATATAAGTTGATTAGGTTGATTGTGTGAGTGGTTGATTAAGTTAAACCTGAATTTTATAAAAGATAATTATAAACCATGAAAACAATTTTGTGTGCCCTTATACTTATGAGTGCGGTCATTTTAACCTATGCGCAGGAAAAGCCCTTGCTTTTATATCCAAACGGGGTACCTAATGCAAAACCAACACCCAAAACCTATGTTGAAAAAATCGATAAGGATTGGATCTATAAAGTAACTACGCCAACCATCATCCCCTATCTTCCTGCAAAAGGAACTGCTAACGGTACAGCTATAGTGGTTTTTCCGGGTGGTGGATATTCCGGACTTTCAATGGAAAACGAAGGTTCAAATATAGCGCTGGCATTTAACAAAATTGGAGTAACCGCTTTTGTTGTAAAATACCGCTTACCAAGCGACAGTATTATGATTGATAAAACCATCGGCCCCTTGCAGGATGCACAGCAGGCTGTTTTAATGGTGCGCAAAAATGCTGCTAAATGGGGCTTAAAGGCGGATAAAATAGGCATCATCGGTTTTTCAGCCGGAGGTCACCTTGCATCAACCGCGGGAACTCATTTTGATAAGGTTGTTATCGACAATAAGGATAACATCAGCGTCAGGCCTGATTTTATGATGCTGCTCTACCCGGTTATCTCCTTTGGCCCTATGGCTCACGTTGGCTCACGCGAAAACCTGATAGGCAAAACGCCAACCGAAGACCTTGTAAACCTGTATAGTAATGAAAAGCAGGTAACCACCAATACCCCGCCAACCTTTTTGATACATGCCGAGGACGACGATGTTGTTCCGGTGCAAAACAGCCTGATGTTTTATGATGCTTTGTTAAACGCAAAAGTTAAAGCCGAAATGCACCTTTTCCAGGCGGGTGGTCACGGTTTTGGGTTAAATAACTCAAAAAGCAAAAATAAATGGATGGATTGGGCGAAGAATTGGTTGCAGGAAAATGGGTTTATCCCCCCAACCCCCTAAAGGGGGAGCTTTTGAATTGCCGCGGGCTTTATGCTTCTGTTCCCCCTTTAGGGGGTTAGGGGGCTACATCTCTATTATCTCCAGCAACTCATTCAACTCATCAACCTTATCTGACGATCCTAAATGCTCATAAGAGCTGATGAGATTGCGGAGTACCCGCCTGATAATATCCGTATTGGAACAGGGCTCATAAAACTGCTTGTCAAATTTTAAATTAAGCTGTTTTAAAAACATATCCACATCGCGGCGGCCAAAAATAAAGCCCTTGTTAAATGCATTTATATAAAACAAAATGCCGCCTTCGAATTCGCTTTGCTGGCTATCGTCCAAATAAGCTAAAATAAAATGCTGGGGCAGATTTACGCCGTAAACCGGGATATCCAGCTTTTGAGCAACAATAGAATAAATTATAGCCAGCGAAATCTGGTTCCCTTTCTTTGTTTCAAGCACCTGGCTTAAATAGCTGTTTTGCGGATCCTGGTGATTGGTGATATTGCCGCTAAAACCATAAATGTTATAAAATACGTGGTTAATAAGTTTGATCTGCTCCGCCGGGCTCGCCTCGTTCATCATCTGGATCCAGATGTCTCTCTTAATAGCCTCTATCTGGTTAATAACCTTTTGTTCGTCAAGATCGGGGTATTGATACCGGTTAATGATCAGGATGCCCTGCAGCAGATCGAAAGCGCCGCCTTGATGCCAAAGCTGCAGGTCTTTTTTTACAATATCAAACTGGATCTCGTGCACCAAATTGGCAATGCGCTCCTGTTGTATAGGGTCAAACGCCTGCTCCCAGGCCTGCTCTAAATAGTCTATGGCTTCCGGGCCATAAGAGAGTAATTTCTGATGAACGTGCTCAAATATCTCCCCATCCGGATCGTCCAGTAAACGTATCAATGAATTTACTTCTGTTGGATTTATCATGCTATACTGCTAAAATACTAAACCTTTGTATATTTTTACAGCCATGTTTAATTTAAGATTCGCGAAAGACTACCTGTTTCATCGGCTTAAAGCAAAAAACAGGCATGGTGTACACTCTCCATTTGTTTACCGGCTGATTGATAATGTAATTTACGATTTTGATCCCAAAAAAGTATACTCAGAGGTAGAGCGGGTACGCGAACACCTATTTATTGACAATAGAATTATAACTGTAACAGACCTGGGCGCCGGATCGCACGTAAATAATAACCGGCAAAAAAAGATTAGCGACATTGCTCATAACGCCCTTAAACCGCCAAAGCTTGCCCAACTGCTTTATCGCCTGGTTGCTGATCTTAAGCCCCGTAATATTATTGAATTAGGCACTTGCCTGGGTATCACCACCCTATACCTGCAAAAGGCGGCGCCCCAGGCCGAAGTTTACACGATGGAAGGATGTCCCGAAACTGCCAAAATAGCCAAAGAAACTTTTAAAAAAGGTGAAATAACAGCCTTAGAACCTGTAATAGGCAATTTTGATGATACCCTGCCCGGGGTTATTAAAAATTTAAATCAGCTTGATTTTGTTTTTGTAGATGGCAATCACCAAAAAGATGCCACCCTTAACTATTTTGAATGGTGCCTGCCTAAAGTGCATGAAAATTCAATGCTCATTTTTGATGATATTTACTGGAGCACCGGGATGAAAGAAGCGTGGGAACAAATTAAAATGCATCCGCAGGTAACCGTTACTATTGACCTTTTTTGGATTGGACTGGTGTTTTTTAAACCGGGGCAGGCGAAGGAAGATTTTTTGGTAAAGATTTGATCGCTGATGATAAGGGATTAAATTGATGAAGCTGATATTGGGATTATAAATGTTTGGGGTTAAATTGTCATTATAAAGCATGAGTAATTCATTTACAGCAATTGATTTTGAAACTGCACAAGGTAAGCGCTGGAGCATTTGCCAGGTGGGGTTGGTAAGGGTAGAAGAAGGAAAGCTGGTTAATAGGCTTAACCTGCTGGTTTGCCCGCCCGGGAATATCTATTCAGGTATGAATACGCAAATACATGGTATTGGTGCAAGGCACACTTATAATTCACCAAAGTTTGCAGGTATCTGGCCATTAATTCGCCCTTATATAGAAAATGAAACCGTAGTTGCCCATAACGGCGCCTTTGATTTTAGCTGCCTTTCGCAAACCCTTGATTATTATAAACTTCAACTGCCAAATTACAGGCAGCAATGTACTTACAAAATATTTGGAAAAGGGTTGGCGGCATGTTGCTCAGAGCATAGGATTTCATTGAATCATCATGACGCTTTATCTGATGCAATGGCGTGTGCCCAATTATATCTTATACACCTTAACAAACAGGCCAGGTAAACTCTCATCCGCACATTTGCATATCTGCACATTCGCACATCGTTTCTCATCCGCACATCAAAAACTTTGCCCCAGCGCTATGTAAAACCCGCTTTCGCGTTTTTCGCCTTGTGGTTTTTGCCCTACGCCATAATCAAGGCGGATAGCCAGCCCCTTTTCAACATCAAAAAAGTAACGCACGCCGCCTCCGTAGTTCGGCTTAAGCTGTTCAGTGCTAAATGCGGAATGAAAAACTTCGCCTGTGCCCACAAAACCCACTATCCCAAAGCGGTTATCAACCCGGTAACGTAATTCTGTTTGTCCGGCAATATAATTCCTGTCGCGGTAGCGGCCCTGGTAATACCCACGCATCATTTCATCACTGCCCATTTGGGGTAACAGATAAAAAGGCGAGCGCCCGCCCGTGAGGCTCTGCTCCTGGATATCCACCCCCAAAACCAACTTGCGGGCTAATAAAAAGAACTGCGAATACTCTATATTAAAAAAACCACCTCTATAGCTGTTATTGGCATAGGTGCCGTGCATTATATTATAATAACTGCTAATGACCATCCCCCTGGTAGTATAAGTGTTGTTGTTTCGGGTATCAAAAGTAAAACTTGGGCCAATATAAGCGCTTGCGCCGCCATGTCCATCCTGCACTGCCGGGTCAGCGTTTATAGTGCTGTTGGGATTAGGATCATACCGGTAAAAATATTTTATTACACCCGCCACATATCCAAGATAAAAATAATCACCAAATCTCTTTTCGCCTGTAATTCCAACTTTATAACGTTTTTCGGCCACATGATCCAGTGCCGATAGTTTGGTATTATTACCAATACCATAAAAGCTAAATGGGTAATTGTAATAGCTGATTACGCCCGTATAATGAAACTTGTTTTGCGGAGTCCAGTAATTGGCGTTAAGGCTAAGCTTGGCCTGTCCTTTGGTAGTGATGGTAGAATAACCGAAAAGGCTGGATACCCTTGTGTCGTGCCCAAGTGTATCGGTATAAAAAGACAGCAATGCCGCCCCTCCAAATTCAAGGCCGGTTTCTGGTGCTGAGCTTAAAGCCGGCAATAATACAAAACTGGGTTTGCGGGTGCTATCCTTCTTAAAATACATTTGCCTGATAAACTTGGGCAAAAAATTAAGCTGTGCAAAAACGCTTTGAAAGCTAAACAACAGTATAAATAGAATTAAAATTTTTTTCATGTAACGCAGATGTTGCGAAGATAGGAGCATTTTAGCTATAATAAATAAGAAAGGGTTAAAAAGCCTTTTCTTTACGCTCACATGCATTTTTATCAAAACACCCGTAATAAAAAATCAAGCGTGAGGGGCACAAATACCACATACCTCCGGTTACGGGCACAAATGGAGTGTAAGCGAACTTTTGCTTGTTCAAATCAATTATAATCCATCAAAATCCATACTTTTGCAGAAATTTATTGATCTGAAAAATGAGCACTACAAAAGGTCCGATATCGCAGTTTATTGAAAGAAATTACCTGCACTTTAATGCTGCAGCACTTATTGATGCCGCAAAAGGTTATGAAACCCACCTGCTTGAAGGCGGTAAAATGATGGTAACCTTAGCCGGTGCCATGAGCACTGCCGAACTTGGCATTTCGCTTGCCGAAATGATCCGCGAAGGCAAAATCGACATTATCTCATGCACGGGGGCCAACCTTGAAGAAGATATCATGAACCTGGTTGCACATTCACATTATAAACGCGTACCGCATTACCGCGACCTTAGTCCGCAGGACGAGTGGGACCTGCTCGAAAATCATTATAACCGGGTAACCGATACCTGTATCCCGGAAGAAGAAGCTTTCCGCCGTTTACAAAAACATATTTACAAGATTTGGAAAGATGCCGATACCAGTGGCGAGCGCTTTTTTCCGCATGAGTTTATGTACAAGATATTAAACAGCGGTGAACTTGAGCAATACTACGAGATAGACCCAAAAAACTCATGGATGCTGGCAGCTGCTGAAAAGAACCTGCCAATTGTGGTACCCGGATGGGAAGACAGCACCATGGGCAATATCTTCGCATCATACGTAATAAAAGGCGAAATAAAACCAACCACCATGAAGAGTGGTATTGAATATATGGCATGGCTGGCAGACTGGTATGTAAAAAATTCAGCGGGCAAGGGAATAGGATTTTTCCAGATTGGCGGCGGTATTGCAGGCGATTTCCCGATCTGTGTAGTACCGATGCTTTACCAGGATATGGAAATGCCCGAAATTCCTTTTTGGAGCTATTTCTGCCAGATCTCTGATTCAACAACCTCATACGGTTCCTACTCAGGCGCTGTGCCAAACGAAAAAATTACCTGGGGCAAGCTGGATATCCATACCCCTAAATTTATTGTAGAAAGTGACGCCACTATTGTAGCGCCATTGATTTTTGCCTGGATCCTGGGGCAGTAGATTGAGATTTTCCGTCTTTATAAAAGCCTGGTGTTGTCGGTTGACAAACGCCAGGCTTTTTTGTTGGACAATATTGTAACGCTTTCAAAATACCAATTTTTTTAGCATTTCATTTGATTCCTTATTTACATTAAGTTATATTGCATTTTTATCGCAATAATGAAAAAGGAAGTAATAATTGAATTATTAGGCCAGTTTGAGCAGGCTTGCCATAATTACAGCGGAGTTGAATTTTGGAGTGCTCGGGATCTACAATCAATATTGAGTTACTCTCGTTGGGAAAACTTTGTGAATGCAATAAACAAAGCTAAAATTGCTTGCGAAAATGCCGGCTCAGAAATTTCTGATCATTTTCGTGACATCACGAAAATGATCGCGATAGCTAAAGGAGCCCAAAGAGAGGTGGAAGATATCGCCTTAACCCGTTACGCTTGCTATTTGATCGTACAAAACGGCGATCCGGCAAAACCGGCCATTGCATTTGCACAAACATATTTTGCTGTACAAACCCGTAAGCAGGAAATTATTGAGCAAAGATTGATTGATGTTGAGCGAGTTTCTGCCCGTGATAAACTTTCAAAATCCCAAAAAAAACTATCTGGAATTTTGTATGAACGGGGTGTTGATGGCCAGGGATTTGCGATTATCCGTTCAAAAGGTGACCAGGCCTTATTTGGTGGATTTAGTACCAATGACATGAAGCAAAAGCTAGGTGTACCTGCCACTAAACCCCTGGCTGACTTTTTACCAACGCTTACCATTAAGGCAAAGGATTTTGCCAATGAGCTAACCAGTCATAATGTAATTGAAAAAGACTTGAATAATCAAACAGTTATATCGAAAGAGCACGTTGACAATAATAAGGCAGTTAGAGATATTTTATTAAAAAGAGGCGTAAGACCCGAGGCCCTGCCTGCCGCCGAAGATGTAAAGAAACTTGAAAGGCGATTAGATAATGACGAAAAGGAAGTAACAAAAACAGTTAATCGCAGTAAGAAGTAACAATAAGCCCTCATCCTTGTAAAACAATAATTGGGTTATTTGCTTAAATTAGCTACATTGTTTTCTCTTTATGAAAAATTACTGCCTTTATTTATTTTTGATTTGTATTGCGGCTATCTCCGCCTGCTCCCCCAAAGGGCCTTATGCCCTCACCAATAAAGTATACAAAGACAAAACAAAAGGCTTTACCGAAACCATAAAACAGGAACTGCCTGCTGCCCTTGCGGATAGTACAGGGGCCGTTATCCCTTCGGAGTTTGTGGGCACGGTAAACTTTGGCATCCGCAAACCCAATTATGTTATTATCCATTTTACCGCGCAGGATTCGGTTCAGCAAACGCTTAAAACTTTTACTGTTACCCAAACACAAACCAGCGCACATTATGTAATTGCTAAAAATGGCAAGGTGTTTCATATGGTGAATGATTACCTGCGGGCAAATCATGCCGGCCTGGGTAAATGGGGCAGCGTTACAGATATGAACAGCTGCTCGATAGGTATAGAGATTGACAATAACGGCACAGCGCCTTTTACTGATCCGCAGATCAACAGCCTGTTGGCGCTATTGGCGCAGCTTAAAAAAGCTTACAATATACCTCAGGCAAACTTTATAGGTCACCAGGATTTTGCCCCTAAGCGCAAACCGGACCCGGGTCCGCTGTTTCCATGGAAAACCCTGGCACAACATGGTTTTGGTTACTGGAGCGACGATCTATTGGAATTACCTCCTGATAATTTCGATTATACCATTGCCTTGCGGCTGATTGGATACGATACTTCGGACGTTACCGCCGCCATAGTTGCTTTTAAGCGGCATTTTATACAAACAGACATCAGCCCCCAACTAACACAGCTTGATTTGAATGTGCTGTATAATGTATACCAAAAGTATTAGCCCCCCAGCCCCCCTAAAGGGGGAGCTTGATTCCACAAATTTATTTTTACTGATGATAGTCATTCCCCCTTCAGGGGGTTAGGGGGCCTAATTTCCCCGTTTTGCAGTAAACGATCCGTCTGTTATGGTATAAAGCACATGTTCGCCTGTAAAGTCATCTTCAGTAAACAGTTTACCCGAAAAAGTTCCTTTAATAGTGGTGGATGTAACTTCAGTTAATGTTACGGTTCCCTGCGGATTGCCGGGCTGAGTGGCAAAAAAATCTGTATTATTTTTGAAATATAACAGCGCCGAGCTATTCGCTTGCCCAAATGTAGTTGCCGCCGGATAAACCTGGCCTGATTTTAATGTAGCCTCATCATGTATCAGTTGAACTTCGAAGCTGCTGGTCCCGGCTTTGCCATTGCTAATGTCTATCCCTGTTATCAGGATCTGGCTTTGATCGCCAACTGTTGCAGAGGCCTCAACGCAGGAATTAAAGCTGACGGCAGTTCCGTTTGAAGTAAATTTCATTCCCACACCGGCGGGCGAAGTATCAGAACTCTTTTTGCAGGAATTAAATATAACAGCGGTAAAAAGCATCGCTATAAATAGCTTAGGTATTTTTTTCATTTGGGCTTTTACGTCGTTGAGGGCAATATGGTTCTGATATTGACTATCCAAATACAGAAATAATCAATATCAGAAAAAAGAACTATTTAACGCTTAATCGCCTGAGTTGAGCAAGCACTAAGCTCCCCCTTTAGGGGGTTGGGGGGCCTTCCAGCTGTCCTTCAGCGTTACCGTGCGGTTAAACACTAATTTATCAGCAGTCGAATTTTTATCCAAAGTAAAATAACCTTTACGCATAAACTGGTAGCCTTTGCCAGGTACAGCAGTAGCCAGGTCAGCCTCAATATAAACATTGGGTAACACCTGCAGGCTGTCCGGGTTTATATACTCTTTAAAATCGCCATCCTCGTTTTGCGGGTCTTCAACTTTAAACAAACGATCGTACAAACGCACCTCAGCAGTTTTTGCATGTTGTACGCTCACCCAATGGATGGTGCCTTTTACATGGATCCCGCTGGTATCGTTTTGTGATTTTGATTCGGGAATGTAAGTACAATGGATCTCGGTAACATTGCCATCAGCATCTTTAACAAAGCTTTCGCACTTAACAATATAAGCGCTTTTAAGGCGCACCATCAAACCAACACCAAGGCGGAAAAACTTCTTTGGCGGTTCTTCCATAAAATCATCGCGCTCAATCCACAATTCATTGCTGAACGGGATGTCCCTGCCGCCTTCGCCCCCTTCAACCTCAGGATTGTTTTCGCTGAAAAGCATTTCAGTTTGTCCTTCGGGATAATTAGTGATCACCATCTTTATTGGATCGAGCACCGCCATGCGGCGCCATGCTGTTTTATTCAGGTCCTCACGAATACAGAACTCCAGCAAGCCAACATCTATCATATTCTCACGTTTTGCAACACCAATGCGTTCACAAAACTCACGGATAGAGCCGGGGGTATAACCCCTGCGGCGTAAACCGCTAATGGTTGGCATCCGCGGATCGTCCCAGCCGTCTACGTATTTTTCCTCAACCAGCTGCAGCAGCTTACGCTTGCTCATTACCGTATAATTCAAGTTTAAACGTGCAAATTCGTATTGTTTTGAAGGGAAGATCTCCAGCTTTTCAATAAACCAATTGTATAGATCGCGATGCGAAACAAATTCAAGCGTACAAACAGAATGAGTGATCTCTTCAATGGCATCTGATTCACCATGAGCAAAATCATACATCGGATAGATGCACCATTTATCGCCCGTGCGATGGTGATGCGTATGTTTAATCCGGTACATCAATGGGTCGCGCATCAGCATATTTGGTGAGGCGAGATCAATTTTTGCACGCAGCACTTTTGCGCCATCCGGGTATTTGCCGTCCTTCATATCGGCAAACAGCTGCAGGTTTTCGTCCACACTGCGGCTGCGGTACTGGTTCGGCGTACCGGCTTCAGTAGGTGTACCTTTTTGGGCTGCTATTTCTTCTGCTGTACTGTCATCAACATAAGCCAGGCCTTTTCTTATCAGGTCAACAGCAAATTCGTAAAGCGTGTCAAAATAATCAGACGCATATAATTCATTGGCCCAATCAAAGCCGAGCCATTTTACATCGGCCTTAATACTGTCAACATATTCTGTTTCTTCCTTACTGGGGTTGGTATCATCAAAACGAAGATTGGTTTGGCCGCCATAGCGCTGTGCCAGGCCAAAATTTAAGCATATAGATTTGGCGTGGCCAATATGCAGGTAACCATTAGGCTCGGGCGGGAAACGGGTAAGCACCCTTTTGCCGTTTTTGCCCGCAGCTAAATCCTCTTCAACTATCTCTTCTAAAAAATTTAATGATCTTTCTTCGCTCATGATATTTATACAATCGCGCAAAAATAAGAGATATATGCTAAAAGCGTGTAATTATGTAAAGTAAGTGCGCGACTGTGAAACCAAATTACACATTTTTTCACAAAATGTAATTACTTTGTGATAACTTTGATATTATGGAAACTAAGCTTATTAAAATTGGCAACTCCTTTGGAATCCGGATTCCGAAATCGCTTATACAGCAGTATGAACTTTCGAGGAATATAGTGATTGATCCTACCGAAAAGGGTATTTTGATCACCTCTAAAAAGAATTCCCGCGCTGGCTGGGAAGAACAATTGACCGCCGCTATTAAACAAGGCCACCAGCCGGATAACGAGTTACTGGAAGGCTTTACAGATGAGTTTACTGAAAGTGAATGGCAATGGTAGTTAACCGGTTTGAAGTTTGGCTGGTTGATCTGAATCCTGTGGTTGGGAGTGAGATCAATAAAACAAGGCCATGTATTGTAATTTCTCCTAATGAAGTAAATAAACTGTTAGCTACCGTAACAATAGCAGCAATGACGTCGGCTATCAAGCCTTACCCTCACCGGATTAGCTGCACTTTTCAAAATACAAAAGGGCAAATCGCCCTTGATCATATCCGTTCTGTATCAAAACTAAGATTAATAAAAAAATTAGGGGTGATGGACGAACAAACATGCAAACAGGTTTGTCAAATGTTAACGAACTTTTTCAGCTTCGAATAGATCTTCAATTCACATAAATAAGCATTGGTTTTAATAAATCAACCGTATGTCCATGCATTAAGTTCTTCCCGTTTTTCTTCTTACTTTTACAGCCAACCAATACGCTTTAAATGAGCAAACCTTTTAATCGCCCCATTCGTGTTTTAGTTGCCAAAGTTGGCCTCGACGGGCACGATCGTGGTGCACGTATTATTGCTACTTCTCTGCGTGATGCAGGCATGGAAGTGATCTACACAGGCCTGCGCCAAACGCCCGAAATGGTTGTCAATACCGCTTTGCAGGAGGACGTTGATGCTATTGGCATCTCCATACTTTCAGGCGCGCACATGACTGTCTTCCCCAAGATCATCAATCTTATTAAAGAAAAGAAAATGGACGATGTGCTGGTTACCGGCGGCGGTATTATCCCGCAGGACGATATGGACGCGCTTAAAAAGATTGGTGTAGGTGAACTTTTCCCACCGGGCACTACTACCCAGGATATCGTTAAATACATAACCGATTGGGTGCATCAGCACCGAAATTTCTAAAAACCAATCAATCATGGTATTCCAAAATTTACTGATAGAAGATAAAGAACGCATTCGTTATATTATTATCAATCGCGAAAGCAAACTTAATGCACTTAACAAAGCTACCCTCGCTGAATTGCATACGGCAATTACAGATGCCTTTAACAGCCCGGCTGTTGGCGGCGTTATTATAACCGGTGCCGGGCAAAAAGCTTTTGTTGCCGGGGCCGATATTGCGGAATTTGTTGAACTTGATGCCGAAGGTGGCCGCCTGCTCGCACAGCACGGACAAACAACCGTGTTTGATGTAATTGAGAATGGCAATAAACCCGTAATTGCTGCCGTTAATGGCTTTGCTTTAGGTGGAGGATTAGAGTTGGCAATGGCCTGCCATATCCGCGTAGCATCCGACAATGCAAAAATGGGGCTGCCCGAAGTTACATTGGGGTTGATCCCCGGCTATGGCGGCACACAGCGTTTAACCCAATTGGTTGGTAAAGGAAAAGCTTTGGAAATGATAATGACCGCCGATATGATAACAGCATCGGAGGCTCATCAGTTTGGGTTGGTTAACCATGTAGTAAGCCAGGACGAACTGCGGGCAAAGGCCGAGGAAATTTTAAATAAGATCCTTTTACGGGCTCCATTAGCCATTGCATCAGCAATAAGTGCGGTAAATGCGGGTACTAAAGATGGTGTAAATGGCTTCGAAAGGGAGATTAAAGAATTTGGAAAATGCTTTGGAACGGAAGATTTTAAAGAAGGGGTAGCCGCTTTTTTGGAAAAACGAAAAGCTGATTTTAAAGGAAAATAAGCTGATTTTTACATTGCCCTGACTATTATACCATAATAGTCAAAAATTAATTCGCTGTTAATCAAACGATTGAATAATCGTGACAATAGGATGAAAAATCGTGTTAATTTGTGCTGTTACTTTGTTCCGTGTTTATAAAAACACAACAATTTAATAACACATATAGTCATGAAAAGTACATTAAAAATTTCAGCTTTAGTTTTAGCTTTTGCCGGTTTAACTCTGGGCGCAAAAGCACAAACTACCACATCTACTACCAAAACTTCAACTTCATCAAACGGGGTAATTTTAAGCATAGGCGTTGACGCGGGGATCCCGACAGGTAAATTGTCAGATTATTACAATTGGAACATTGGTGGTTCAGTTCAGGCTGATATCCCTGTTGCACAAAAATTATTCGTTACCGTAAACGCGGGTTACAACAGTATCCAGGGTAAAAACAATCTGACCCTGAATACCCCTAATGGTGCCGTAAATTACAGCCCGAACAACATCCAGTTGTTGCCGGTAAAAGCAGGTTTAAAATACTTTGTGGTTCCAAACTTTTATGTTCAGGGTGAAGCAGGTGCTGCCTTTGCTTTAAGCAAATCAGACAACAACTATGACAAATCAGCAGCATTTATTTACGCACCGCAAATTGGTTACCAGTTCCCTATAGGTGGCAAAAGCTTTATTGATGCCGGTGTAAGGTATGAAGCTTCAACCAAATTCAACAGCACTGTTGACAACAGCAAAGTAAACTTCTTTGGTTTACGCGTTGCTTACGCTTTCGGAATATAATTAGGGGGCAAGAAGATCAGGATAATCAAACAATTAGTTTTCTGTCCTGATTCCTGGCTCTTTTCTTACAAACATCTACCTATAAAAAAGGAGGCCAAAAGCCTCCTTTTTTTGTTTATATAACTTTTTGTTGTTCAAAAACGTATGATGGTATTAAATTTATAAATTAGCGGATTAACATGTGAAACTACATGTAAAAAAAGCTACTCTATTAAATAAACAGTAATTGCTTTATGAAGAAAATACTCATCATTGATGATGAAGTTAATGTTGCGTTATTACTTTCAAAGTTTTTAACGCGAAATGGTTTTGATGTAACTACGGCATCAACCGGAAGTATTGGTATGGAGTACCTAAAAAACGGAGATTTTAACCTGGTACTGTGTGATTTCAGGCTGGAAGATACTGATGGGCGCGAAATGCTTAAAAACATCAAAACGCAATATCCCAAAACCGGGGTGATCATCATCACCGGTTATTCTGATATAAAAATGGCGGTTGAGCTGATAAAAATGGGAGCCTATGATTACATAACCAAGCCTTTATATCCCGACGAAATTTTAAATACCATCACCAAAGCCATAGAAACGCATTATGCCCTGGTTGAAGATAATAAGGCCGAGCCGGCAAGCAATGACAAATCAAGCAGGGAAAGTAAAAAACAAGTTTTTGCTAATGAATTTGTAACAGGTACAAGCAAGGTATCAAAAGAATTATTAAGGCAAATAGAGCTGGTTGCACCAACCAACTACAGTGTTATTATATTAGGCGAGAGCGGTACGGGTAAAGAGTCGGTTGCAAAAAGCATCCATCTAAACAGCCCGCGTTATAACCAGCCATTTATCGCAATGGACTGCGGATCGCTTACTAAGGAGCTTGCTGCCAGTGAGTTTTTCGGTCACGAAAAGGGGTCTTTTACCGGCGCCTTATATACCAAGATCGGGCATTTTGAAATGGCCAACGGAGGCACTTTGTTCCTGGACGAAGTGGGCAACCTGTCATACGAGATCCAGGCTGCCCTGCTAAGAACAGTACAGGAACGAAAAGTAAAAAGGATAGGCAGCACCAAGGAAATCAACCTGGATGTGCGCATTATTATAGCCACTAACGAGAACCTGCAGGATGGCATCCAGAAAGGAAAGTTCAGGGAAGACTTGTACCATCGTTTTAATGAATTCAGTATTTTTATACCACCGCTGCGCGACCGTGGCGGCGATATAATGCTACTGGCCGATCATTTCTTAAAGATTGCCAACCACGAGCTTGGGCGTAGTGTTAGCTCGTTCTCACCCGAAGTGATTGAAAGCTTTATGAATTACCGCTGGCAGGGCAACATCCGTGAGATGAAAAACGTGGTACGCCGCGCTACGCTGCTTACCGAGGGAAACGAGATAACTATGAAAGCCTTACCGCTTGAAATATCGAACTTTAAAATGCCGGTATATGATTATACCCCTGTTTCTGAGGCTCATGAGGTAAAAGAAAACAGGCACGATTTAAAAAACGCGGCCCTCGAAGCCGAATATGAAACAATATTAAGAGTGTTAAGGGAGGTTAATTTTAATAAAACCAGGGCCGCCGAAATATTAAACATCGATCGTAAAACTTTGTATAATAAAATGAAGGCCATTAATATTAAGTAATATGAAGGGATCTGCAAAATTGGAGAACGCACAACCCGCAGGTGTTAATGATGAGGCAATGCGGGCATTAAAGCATGACGTTAAAAATCAGCTTTCAAATATTTTACTTGCTATTGAGCAGCTGCGTTATGAAATCCCTGATCCAAGTGCCGATTGTATTTTCTACCTCGATTCTATCTCCCTGAGCTCCGCCAGGATTGATGGGTTGCTGAGGGAAGTAGACTAAAGTTGTAAGTGTTATAAAGGTTGTAAGTGTTTAAAAGATAACCTGGACATCTACGAGACCTTTGTACTTACAACAATCCTCATTTCAATTTTTACAACTACTACAACCTTTACAACAATTTTATTAACCTAAGCCCAAAACATTTTTCTCCCCCTGCGTTTATTAAGTATAATTTAGGCCTTAATGTCAATTTTTAACTATAAACAGCGCAATAACATTATACTTACAGCCATAATAGTACTCGGCTGTTTTTTGGTTTATGCATTGAGCGGCCTGTTCAGTTCTATTTTAGGTGCTATAGTACTCTTTACCATATTTCGCCCTGTTTACCTGCACCTTGTTGAAAATAAAGGCTGGAACAAAACCCTGGTAACGGTAATGATTATCTTAACATCACTTGTTGTGATCATTATCCCCATGATGGCATTAAGTATTATGGTAGTTGGCAAAATAGGGAGCATTAATAAAGATTCATTTAATTTACAGGAGTGGGTTGCAAAAATTGACGATTATGCCGGATACAACTTTAACCAGCCACATTTAGCCGAAAATACACTTCAAAAACTGGGCTCGTACGCAACCGAGCTGTTCCCTTCAATTTTAGGCAGTGCGGCCCAAATTATAATAACCCTGCTGGTAATGTATTTTCTGTTATACTTCATGTTTACTCAAATGCGTGAATTTGAAACGGGGTTGTTAAAATATGCGCCATTCCGTGAGCAGCACGCCGTAAAGTTTGCTGTTGCTTTGCGCAATTCAACCTATTCAAATGTATTGGGTCAGGGTATAATTGCATTAACCCAGGGAGCATTACTGGCTAACGGGTTCTGGATCTTTGGCCTTTCTGATCCTATATTTTGGGGGGTAATTGGAACTTTTATATCATTTTTACCTATTGTGGGGGCACCTACATTAACTATTCCTGCCGGTATTATTTTAATTGCCGGCGGGCATAGCGTAAAAGGTATTTTGCTAATGGCTTATGGTTTGCTGTTTATTGGTAATATTGATAATGTGTTAAGGATGATCATAAATAAACGGGTTGGTAATACCCACCCTATTATATCAATCATCGGGGTATTTATTGGGATCCCGCTTTTTGGAATTTTGGGATTGGTGTTTGGCCCGTTATTATTATCGTACTTTTTATTATTATTGGAGATCTATGAAACCAACCGAATGGCTGCCGACAGGCTTGAAAGGATAAGAACCGGGCCGGATGGGTGAGAAAAAAGTCAATAGTCCATGGCCGATGGTCCATAGAAAGGTAAAAGTTTGAAGAATGTTATAAAACCATTGACTATGGTCCATGGACTATGGACAATATATCAATCAACTGCCTATATTTGTAAATACGGGCAATTGAACGACAAAAAGTCCGTTTTGGTAACATTTGGCAAGATATTTAATCATAATCAAAACAATTATCCAACTTAAAAATTTATAGTATATGAACGATAACTCAAAAGTATTTGTCGCATTGCTGGTAGGGCTGGCGGCAGGAGCAGCATTAGGCGTATTATTTGCACCCGATAAAGGCAATGAAACACGCGACAAGCTGGCCGAATCGCTAAAAAACCTTGGCGATTCCATTAAAGAGACAGCTTCAGCAGAAATTGAAAATCTTATTAATTTAAAAGATAAGGTTGTTGATAATATTAAATCAAAGATCAGCAGCGCCGAAGATGAATACCAGGACGACCTGGAGCACGCATAAATTAAGCCGATAGTCTTGAGTCTCGAGTCAAAAGTGAGTAAATCCTCACACTTTGCGACTTAAGACTCAAGCCTTAGGATTACAGACTAAAACCTATATGGAAGCTGAAAAAGAAACTACACCTCCGCCTATTATTGATCAGCTAAAAGATTATGCTGAAACACGTATTAAGCTGGCAAAATACCAGGCCATTGAAGGCGGTACTTCAATTGCTGCCGGCCTTATAGCCGATGTTGCCGTTCTTATAAGCATGGTATTGGCATTCATGTTTGCCAGTTTTACTTTAGCATTTTTGTTGGGTAGTTTATTTGGCGCCACCTGGATTGGGTTTGGCTGTGTCGCGGCTATTTATTTAATAATTGCGCTGGTTGTAAAGGCATATAAGCAAAAAATGGAGAAACCAATTGTTAATGCAATTATTGGTAAAATATTTAAAAACTAAAAAATGGATGCACCTATAAGAAATATTGAGGATTTGCGGAGCGAGATTTACCGGTTAAAAGAACTGGAGCAACAGCAAAGTGTAGCTATAGGCATGCGTTTCAGTAGTTTTTCATCTACGCTTTCAACCTTGTATTCATTATTCCCTAAAATAACGGGCGTTAACGGCGAGCGGGTAAAAGGTTTTTTTGAGCAGGACCTTGTAGGTTTAATCTCCAGGTTTGTTTTGCCTTTTATGCTTAATAAAACCATTTTCCGGAACTCTAATTTCCTTATAAAATCTTTGGTTGGCCTGGTATCGCAAAAAGCTTCCCATTTTATATCTGAAGAATCTGTAATGGGTTTGTGGGATAAAGTAAAACACATGTTTGCCGCTAAAGAAAAAAAGAGCAGGAATCCTGAGCGTAATACCATCCCTCCTTTAAGCGAAACGTATTAGTTTGTGATCTAAGAAAACTTTCCGGACTGACCAGGGTTGCTTACAACTTAAACTGCGCAGCCAGCATTTCTTTTACTTTTTCCCGATTGAGCTTTGATACCGGAATTTTAGCGCCATCGGTTAAAAGCAAGCTGCCACCATCCTCACGCAACCAACTTTTTATAAATACAGTATTGACCAAATGCGATTGATGACTGCGCAAAAAGCCATAATTGACCAGCATCCCGGCATATTCCTTTAATGTTTTTGATACCAGTACCTGTTCACCTCCATTTAACACAAAACGGGTATAGGTATTATCCGCCTCACACCGTACAATATCATTAATGCTTACATAACGTGTTTCGCCAAACAGCGGCAAGGCAATGCGGGGCCGGGTTTGGTTATCGTCTTTTAAGTATTCGAGCAGGTAATCCAGGCGCTCATTCTTTTGTTTTTGATTAATAGCTTTCCTGGCCTTGCTTATAGCTGCGATAAGTTCGTCAATGTCTATTGGTTTCAGCAAGTAATCAAGTGCCGCAAACTTCACCGCCTGGATGCCGTATTGATCATAAGCCGTAACAAATATGATCTCAAACGTAATTTCACCAAGCTGTTTCAGCAGATCAAAACCCGATTGATCATACAGCTGAATATCCAGGAACACCAGCTCCGGCCGGTGCAGCGTTATGGCTTTCAGTGCCGTGTCAACATCTTCGGCAACGGCGCATACTTGCACATCCGGCGCATAAACCTGCAATAACTGCTGCAGGTTTTCCCGGTTTGATGCCTCATCGTCAACAATAAGCGCTTTCATTTTTTACAGCCAGTTTTTTAATTCAATGGTTATCAGTGTGCCGTTGCTGTGTGTGTGTTTATGCAGCAAGATAGTGGTATTTTTATAGATGCTGTTCAGCAGCTTTATCCGCTCTTCACAAAGCTTTATCCCTATCCCGGTTGTTTTATCGTTACTAAAGCCTTTCCCATTATCCTGTACGTTTAATATCAAATCATTGTTTTTTTTGGCTATGCTGACGGTTATCAATCCTTTATCTTTTAAGGTTGATACCCCATGTTTGACTGCATTTTCAACAAAGGGCTGTAATAGCATGGCCGGGATCTCTATCTGCTGGTCAATATCAGCAATATCAATCCGGAATTGAAAGCCAAAACGCATTTGTTCCATTTGCAGGTAATCGTTTAACAGGTCGGCTTCATGCTCTATAGAAGTTAGTTCCTTATTGCCGTCATCAAGTACATTGCGGGTAATGCGGGCAAACCGGGCAAGGTATTTATTAGCCAGTTCCACCTCGTTTTTATTCATTAGGTTTTGAATGCCGGCAAGCGCATTGAACATAAAATGCGGGTTAAGCTGTGAGCGTACCGACTGTAGCTGCAGGGTGGCAATCTGCCTGCGCTGGGCTTCAGCTTCCAGGATGCGTTTTTGCCTCCGCCTATAATAAGTAAACAGGAGCGCGATAACTATAGCCAAAATAAAAGCCGCAAGTATTACAACCCGTAATGGGATACTATGCCTAAACTCCAGCGAGGGCAATACGGTGAAGCTAATGCCGGTAGCAAGTTTATGCAATAGTATTATTGGTTCACCGCCATGCTTATGAATTTTGGGCGTAAAGGTAATCTTGTACTTACCCGGGTTCTTCCAAAACTCCTTATAAAGAATAAATTTATCATTTGTTTCGCCGAAGTCAATGCTGTCTGTATAACCGTCAACTTCTCTTTTAAATATCACCCTATAATTATAAAGCCTTTTGCCATTGTCGATACTAAACGACATCTGCTGGAGTGAATCGCCGAGGCGGATCTTTATATCCCGGGCATCAGTGGTTTCTATATAGTTTAAAGACGCTATTCTTTCCCAGGCAGTAACTTTCTGCCCATTAATTGTTATTTGTTTGCTTTTTGCGGCATGCTTTATTTCATTTAGCGGCCCTCCGTATATGCCGTTATCGGGCAGGCGCCGCTTTTTAATAATATATCCAACCATGCCGCTAACATTTGCGGCCTCCACCTTGCGCCAGTCAACCAGCATGGCGTCCTGCTGTTTTATGTTTTTTAAATTATAGATTTCGACCTTCAAAACCAGGCCAGGTTTATAATCAAATTTACCCAAATAGGCGTATTTATAACGTTTGTCGGTTGTATATTTAAAAACGGATGGCTTGCTCCATGTTACCAGTTCTTTGCTGTCATTTTGAACAACGCGGTAGCGGTAGTCGGCAGCATTCTTTTCGGTTACCTCCAGCGCCGTAAATTCAACGGCACAATCACCGTCAATAATAATGCTGTTATTATCAAAAAGAGGCCCTCCCCAGTCAGTGCCTTCATAAACCTCGCTTTTTACTGCTTTGTTATCAAACTTTATCCCGAGGTTGCGGACGTAGTAAAAATGGTCTTTTGTCAATTGCCGGGCTCGCAGGATCTCGTGTATTTGAGCCATTTGAGCGGGCGTGGCGTGCATCGTGTCTATAGGGCGGTAATCCCTATAATTGTTATAGAACGTAATCTTATCCCCTCTCTGCTGCACAACAACCTGGCAAAAAGCAGGCAAAGAAAATAAGACAAGCATGATAAAGGTCACCAGGTGCAGTTTCAATGTTTTCATGTTATTTATATTTGTTTCTGTAAAACTGCTCATCCGGTTAAATTTACGCAAGCATCAAACAGTAAACAACCTTTGCCGGTTAGTATCCGGACATGTTCGCTTAATAAAATTGT
>Ga0193702_1000258_pt1 | contig 21278 bp, 10 predicted proteins | sample U3a1metaG_FD_143060 | JGI IMG/M metagenome (GOLD analysis project Ga0193702, IMG submission 143060) | Soil microbial communities from a riparian zone of the East river system, Colorado, United States - U3a1 | ecosystem: Environmental > Terrestrial > Soil > Riparian zone | place: USA: East River... | reverse complement strand
AATCTTAGATTTAATTTTCTTGGGGGGTATTTGTTTAACCCTTCTTTTTCCAACACTAAAACTTTCTCATAATTTTAATATCAAATAAAAAATATCAAATATAAAGTATCAAATAAAAAATAAAAAATATCAAATATAAAGTATCAAATATCAAATATCAAATATCAAATATCAAAACAAATATCAAATATAAAATATAATTCTGTGTCTGAATTCTGTGTCTGTGATTTTGGAAAACATACTTAAACCTTCAATCTAAACCTCACTATCTAAACTATATAGGGTAGCTTTGTAAGGATTACTCAACCAGGTAGAAGAAATATTTTGTAACAATTGAATGATGAAAGAATAACTTTCTTCTAGATACTTTTGACCAGGAGTAATTAATTAATTTTTCAAATGAGAAGGACTTACCAAAAAAGGTCTGGATGGATTATCGAACTATGCAAAATATAAAGTTGTAAAATCATCACTTTCATAATACCATATCCTTTTAAGCCCTATGCCCGGTATTGTTTTTTTTTTTTTCAAAAAAACTCTGTAAGGGTTTAGCCTCATATCCTAAAGTCCAAATAAGAGTGTTCTGATCAAGTCAATACAATAATTTAAATTTAAAGTTACATTTGATTTTCTGTAGTAAAAGTATGATATGATTTATATATATAAAAATAATAATTAGCATTTTGGTTCTATTAAGTTGCGTCTTTGATCTTCTTGTTTTGTTTTTCCCACGTTTGTTGGTTGTAAGACAAATATTTATTATCTCTCTGTCGTTTCATTTGATGCTTGTTGTTAGCAACAAGGCACCTTCATTTTTCAATATAATGATGGTTATCATCAATTTTATAGCTAGGTTCTTTAGAACCTATGATTTTAACATCATAGTTATATTGATATATATTGTAATTGGTATTTATCAAGTTTATTGTGATGGTAGTTTGGGGTTAGGTTTTTATGAAACCTCTAGCGGTGCTTCTGTTGCTACTGTTGCTGCTACTGCAACATTTACTACTGGTGCTTTCAATATAAAAGTTCTTGATCATTACCAGAAATATCAAAGCTATGCTTTAAAATCTGATAATGAAATATTCAAGAGCTTTCATTATAAGTGTGAACATATTAAATCTTATTTCTATCAAAAAGTTCATAATAGGTCTAATATTGCTTCTTTCGAAGGTAATATTATCAATATTATGGGAATCTTTTTTGAATTTGAAGAGAAGAATCAAAGTTATGCTCTCTTGGATTTTTATTACGATCCCTTTTATTTACTTTGTGTGATTGATTCTTTCTTCAAATACTTAGGTTCTGTTAATAGAAAGGGTTTTGTCCCTGATAACTATCTAGATACTATATTCGTAGTTCATATTAAGCAACATTTATCATCGTTAGGTTACGAGGATAAATTACTTGCTAATAGTGAACTAACTTATACAATGTGACATAATTTTATGTTTATAAATCTTTACTTTTTGTTAACTCAAAAACTTCGATTTATAGAGGAACAAGGTTCCATAGCTTTTCACTCATTAGATCTTGATGCGGACTCTATTGTTGAGCTTACGGCAGATCTTGAGAGTTGAAAAGTGATTGTCTTCGGTAGATTGGAGCAATTTATTAAAGTACAAACCCAGAAACGGGGTATTAGTATTATACAAAATACTTATGCTGGGTTTGACACTGAGTTCGAACATGTAACAGGCTTTCACAATAAGTTAGTCTCCGTACAGACGGCAGTTCAGAGACGTACTATCGTTAAAGTTCCTTGTGTTGAGTTACTTGATATTGGTTATGTTCACCCGTTAACTTCTTCTATTAGTGATACCTTCACGAATAAAGTTAACAAACATAACCCACACAAGTATACTTTTGTTGATGAAATTCGAAAGAATTCTTTCGATTTTCTTATTAACAAAAGGGTTAATAATGTTGAGGAAAGTAAAGATTTTAACGATTTGTCTTTATTGAACAACACTATAAAAATTGGAATTAGGAAAGTACGCCTTCTCCTACATCATGATATAGATACCTTCAATCGCTCTCTGATTAAATCGCTTTGTGAATTGAAGGATCTCCATCGCGTTGATGAGTTTGATTACTATGTTGATTCCAAACGTCATCAGTATGTTTTCTTTCTTCCCCTAACCAAAGTTGATTGTAATATCGAATTCCCCACTGGTAAATTCGATTTTTGTGATTTACTTAAAATGGTTAGGAGAAGTAGTGGGTTGGATTGTGTTGACGTTAGTGGAACATTGTTCAATGAATACTATACCCAAAATAGCATTGTAAATGTTTTTAGGGGGGGATTTTTACCGTCTTGCGACGCTGCTTTTGTTTCCATTATCAAAATGTTTAGTCAATTGGGGATCATCAATGAGTTACACAATATCTTTGATTTCTATAATAAATCAACATTGAAAAGATCTTCAAGAACTAAACTACTTCTTAATAACAAGCAAACTATCTCTTTCTCTATCATTAACAACACATATATCATTGGTCATTACAACGCAGCAGATTTATCCTTACTTAGTGATTTCAATGATTTGAAACACAAATTAAGCGTTGTTAATAAATCTTTTGTTACACTAGGAAAACCTTTGATGTTTGATAATACATTTGTTTACATAAGGGATACAATGTTAATTTCACCAGGTGGTGGTAAATCGTTAGACGCAATTGGTGAGATATATAATACAAATGGAGAGTACGCGAAGCTAAAAATTAGCTCTGATGATATTGCAAAGATGAGTCAAATTTTAGTTCGGGATAGAGAGGCTTTTATTAAGTATGCTATTAGGGACGCATTGATTACACTAAAACATTCAACAGAAATGGAGATGTTTAATAGAAAGGTTAAACAGTTGGGAGTACCTATAACACAATCCTCCATTGGTAGAAACTATGTTGCTAACGAATGGAGTAAGAACTTTGATCAACATTTACCTTATCAAATCTCTGGTGAATTTCTTATGGGTAATGTGGATGAACTCCAAACACCCAAAGGATTATTTGCAACTAGAGATGTAGGTTTGTATATGCCACATTACGTGGCAAATTACAAAGGGGGTAGAAATGAGAGTTTTATGTATGGTATAGATAATGACCAAGATTGATATGATTATGACTTTGCATCTGCTTATACAACTGCCATGACTGATCTAGCATTACCAGATTATTACAACGCTCATTTAATAGATGCGGATACAATCGAAGATTGAACAACAGAACAACTCTTGAGTGGATACTTAATAGCAAATTGTAACTTCAAATTCCCTAGCGATACAAAATTCCCATCAATACCATGTTATGTTGATAAAACGACCACTGTTTACCCATTGTCTGGTTCAGCTCTATTAACAGGGCCAGAAATTTTATTGGCAATGAACCAAGGAGCTGAATTAACTTACAAATCTGCTTTCTTTGCACATCAAAAAGAAATATATAATCCAATAAAAGAGGAAATGGAACCTGTGAAACCTTTCTTTAAGATTCTTAAAGATATTCAACACTGAAGAAAACTTTATCCTAAAGGACATATAAACAATATGCTATACAAAGAAATTGGGAATGGAATCTATGGTAATGTTTGTAGAGGAATCTCCAACAAGATGAATTTTGATACTTTAACAAAGAAATCATTTAGAGTGAGAGCTACAAACTTAACTAACCCAATTCTTGCTTCTTGAATAACCGCTTTTATGAGATCAGCAGTGGGGGAATGTTTACACAATATCAATGAATTGGGAGGTTCAGTTGTTTCAGTGACAACTGATGGTTTTATATGTAACATTCCAAATTTAGAGAAGGAACTAATGAAACTACCTAAAGAGAAAATCCCAATACTACTTAAGTACAGAGAACTTAGAAGTAAGTTATCTGATTCCCATGATGCCTTAGAAGTCAAACACTCTGGTAAAGGTGTTATATCATGAACGACAAGAGGACAAATGGGTATTCAGAGTACGATGATGGCAGCAACAGGTTTCCAAAAGAAACCATTTGATAAACAAGAACTTATCACATTGTTTAAAGATACCTTAAAGTCAGAGAACAAACTATTCGAAATAACGAGAGATAGTTTGAGATCTGCTAAGGATATATTTAATAAAGGTGGGAATGTTATCATGAACAGAAAAGATCAAATGTTTAGGTTATTTCATGATAACAGAAGAAGGTTTATTGAAGCACCATGGATGACACAAACAGGCTTCTTCGATTTCTCCAACATGTTATTGGATAGTGAACCTCTAGAAAATACAAGTCATTGTAAAGCTAAGAGGTTCGTATCCAAATTTGCTATTACTGTTCCTTACAACAAGAACAACTCAAACAAAAATACTACTACTTATAAATCAAACTTAGAAGTTGGTGTAAGGAACTTTATCAAAGCTTTCTACTCTAAAACCTATACTTTTGGTCTCTCAGGTTCAGAATTTAGTAACTCTAAAGATATCATCACCTTTATTTCTGGCTTTAAGCCAACCAAGGATTTGAAGATATCTGTGAGTTCTATATCGAAACTGAAGAATAGAAGATTGATTTGGAGACCCGTCCCTCATACGATGGAAAATGTTGAGTTTTGCGCATACGTAAAACAACATCTCCCTAAGTTTAGGGATGATTTATTCATGAGGAAACCGATTGAATAATGAACTGTTGCTGTATCTATGATTCTAATCTATGGAGTTAAGGTGTTGTAAGAAAGGTAACTTACGTATTGTAAGGTAAATTTCTTAACGAGGCTCCTTAATGAGGCTCCATTGATTTTTAGTGAATTGTTAGTTGTGTTGGTAAAATGATGAAATCCAACTCTTCTATTCTAGTCTAATGGGGTAAACGATTTCCTCTGTGGTTAAAGTAACAATAACCTATGAAACGGGGTTCATTGATAGAATAATGAAGAAGATAGATCCATAAATGACAAACACAACACCCAAATCGCTACTGTAAAGATAGGGAAGGTACGCTTTTCCATTTTTAGGGTCCCCAAAACATTTCCAATACGATTAATACCCTAAAAATGTGGCAGTACTGAACCAAAAATGGACACAAGGTGTAACATCCTTCTATTAGATTTATAGATTATGCTAGCTTGACTACCAGTTAAGAACCAACAGGGAAAAAATGGGAAATAATTCTATTATTTATTTTTATTATTATTATTATTCTCGTTAATATATATAATGATGTTAATAATGTTAACAATAATAGGCTCTTTATGACCCCTTCGGTTCTTGGAGGTAATTGCTAATTGTTGCTAATAAATTTCGTTATATATCCTGATCTGACAAGGTGTAATGGGGTTCGATTAATTTATCTGTTTTATGTTTAATGTGGGTGTAAATCAATTAGTTTGCTTTGAGGTAATGTATTACCATTACTTAAATTTAACCCTGGCAACTCTTTGAGAAATCCAGGGGTCTTTAACTTTATCTGTAACTTTATTTGAATTTGTATCAGTCTATCACCAAAGCCCTACATTTCAAACCCCTTACTCTTTATCCTTGTTGGATTTAGAATCACTAAATAGTTTAACAATCTCAGTACCTTGAATCTTTAATGGTAGCGAAAAGGTTACTGAACGGTACACTAGTCTTAGGGGCGCTTAGTGCTAAATGTATGTGGTTTATAAATTTAACAGTGAAGAAGAACTATTCTCTTTGGTTGAAGACCCAAATCTTACAGTTTCCACAGTCCTCAAAATATCTAATGATTTGATAACAAAAATTGAATAGTATAAATTTAAAGGGTTTTGTTAACGAAAAATCGTTAAATGATTCAATGTTCTTTATACATAAGATTGAAGGTCACTGACTCTCGTTGGGTTACGAGAGGAAATATTTTGGTTCTAGTAACAATACCTACTCCCTTTGATACAATTTTATCTTCTTATGTTTATAATACCTTGTGAGTACAAAAGTTAAAGGAGCTACAGGATTTACAAGATGGGACTTCACTTACACCCCTTGCCTCTGGCCTCCCTTGCCTAAGGCCTCCCTTGCTTCTGACCTCCCTTGCCTAAGGCCTCCCTTGCTTCTGAGTGGGCCTAAGCCAACCCTTGCTGTTGCGTAGGCTGAAGCCAACCCTTGCAGTTGCGCAGCGGGGAACAGGGCAACAGGGCAAAAGTTGAAAGGCTACGAGCAAAGGTTTTGAGTTAAGCCTAGGCACAAGTTGACAGGCTACGAGTTGGTATTATGATAAATAACAAAGGTTGTGAGTTAACCAAACCCTTGCCTCTTGCCTCCCTTGCCTCTTGCCTTTGAAAGGCTACGAGCAAAGGTTGTGAGTGGGCCTAAGCCAAGGCACAAGTTGAAAGGCTACGAGCAAAGGTTTTGCGGTGCGCCCTTGCTTTTGCGGTAGGGTGAAGCCAAGCCTTGCTTTTGCGGTAGGGGAACAGGGTATCAGGGCCCAAGGGCAACAGGGCAACAGGGCACAAGTTTAAAAGCTAGAGTTTGTATACTGATAAAAATAAGAACAAAGGTTATGAGATGGTTTCTGAACAAGATTTGGATTTGAATGCTGATTTAGTCTGCTGATTTAGTCAATTTGAAGGTGAATTTACACTCTAAACTAGATCCCTATCTGAGGTTTCAGGTACAAAAAACGTGGTGTGACAGTCATTCAAAATATTTATACTGGTTTTGATACAGAATATGAGTTAAGTGATTACAGTAAGTCAATAAACAAATTAATTTCAACACAAATGGCCGTTCAAACTAGGACAATGATAAAACTCCCCTTGTACAAACCTTTTGATATTTCTTTTGTTCACCCACTTACATCTGAGATATCAAACTTTTACAAACCTGATGTGGATGTTTGAACACCACCTCAATTACTAGTTGTAGATTGAGATAAAGAAGCAGCAAAGGGTATAAAGTGTGATGAGTTAAAAATACTAAACAGTCGTTTAAAGCATTGTACAGTCAAAATTCGAGAAGCTCTTTATTCAACCTTTTATAAATTAAATGAGAGTTTAATTGAGGGATTGAGGAAAATTGGTGGAAGGAGTCTTTACTATGTTGATAGTCGAAGGGATAAAATAGTGCTAGCTTTGCCTGAAACAGATGAACGTACGCTTGTTAATTACCATCTTCTTGAATACAGTTTTAAGAATTTGGTTGAAGACACAAAAGGGCTTTGTTTCGACGATCTGAGGGGGGGGTAACTTTCAGTGTATTGTAGGAGTCCTAAAACAGTTCGATGTCAAAAATGGTCTGGAAAAGTTATTGCTTTGATTCAAAAATAGTAAATTAAAACCTAGAACCTCTACGAAACTTTTGTTTGGTACAGTGGACAAAGTAAACTTCAACCTCGTGACAAATTTCTATATCTGCTCGCACTATAACTGTTCTGATCTTCCTATGTTAAGCGATTTCGATAGTTTTAAATCAGAGTTAAGTATTGTTAACAAATGTTTTGTATTTTGTAACACTGGGTACCCCTTTTAAGGTTTATGGTGCTTCAATATATTTTAGGGATACCAAATTATTAGCTCCTGGTGGAAAAGGTAGTTTGGAACAAATAGGTGAGTAATATCCAGGTGACTACACAAAAAAGATTTTGGAGTTAGGAGGAAAAAGTAAAATAAGCCTGTTGTTGGCCAGGGATACAGAGACATTTGAGGAATATGCAAGACAAGATACAAGGATTGTGTTAAAGCATTCCATTGAAATGGAAAGGTTTAACATGAGTATTAAAAGTTAGGGGTTCCCATTACTTTATCTTCTATGGGTAGCAATTTCGTTTTTGATGAGTGGAGAGAAAACCTTAAGAAACATTTACCATATCAAATTTAAGGGAATTGTCTAATGGGTTATGCTGGTGAAGTAAAAACACCTAAAGGTTTGTTTGCTACAGGAGAAGTAGGTTTACATCTAAGTTACTATATAGGTATTTATAAAGGAGGTAGAAATGAAAGTTTCATGTATGGTTGTGACGAAAAATTATTTGGATTGATTACGATTTGATTAACGCCTACACGACTGGTCTGACCAACCTGACTTTGCCTAATTACAAATTAGGCCATTGGATGGAAGCAGATAAACTAGAGCTTTGAAGTATTGAGCAGTTATTAGAGGGTTATTTGATTGTTAACGCTACATTTAAGTTCCCTTCTACTGTAAAATTCCCTTCAATCCATTGTTATGTTGATGAAACAACAACTGTCTACCCGCTTGAAGGCTCTTGTTTATTAACAGGTCCAGACTACCTTCTAGCAAGGAATCAAGGATGTATTTTTTATTCAAATCGGCTTTTTACATACCTCCTACTGAGGTAAATACTTCAAGTAAAAATAAGAAGAAATTAGAAGAAGAAGTAGAAGATGGAATAGAAGTAATTAAACCCTTTCATGTTATCCTCAAGTACTTGCAAGGTAAAAGAGTGGAATACCCCAAAGGTGGTTTTAATAACCTTTGATATAAGGATATAGGAAATTCAATCTACGGTAACGTTGTGCGTGGGATGTCAAACAAGAAAAGTTTCGCTACTCTAAGCGGTAAGATGTTTAGGCTCAATGGGACTGATTTATCCAATCCCATTTTTTTTTGCTTCTTGAACTACAGCATTCATCAGAAGTGTTGTTGGCGAATGCCTACATAACATTGCAAAGTTAAAAGGAAAAGTTGTGTCTGTTACAACAGATGGTTTCATCACTAACCTAGAAGGGTTAGAGGGGTTGTTATTAAACCTCGACTATGAAGAAAGAGCTTTATTTACTAAATATAGGGAAATGAGAAAGGACCTTGCTGGTGAGGGTAACGAAACAGCTTTAGAGGTCAAGAAAGAGGGAATTGGTATAATTAGTTGATCAACCAGAGGTCAATGAGGTATCGGAAGTAACATCAAGGCAACTACAGGTTTTCAGGCAAATGATCTTGAACATTCAGAACTTGTTACCATCTTTAGAGAGATATTAAAAAGCAACCACAAGTATTTTGAATTTGAATTTACACAAAAGAGATTAAGGAGTGCGAAAGATATCTTTAATAACGGTGGTCATGTTACAGCGGTCTACAAGGACCTAAAATTAAGGTTGTTCCATGATAATAGAAGGCAAATAATAGAACCTAAAGACTTTAAAGGTTATGACTTGAGTGAAGTTCTATTAGATAGTAACCCCGTATTAAATATTTTACAGGCTAAGAAACAAAGGTTTTGAGTAAGTTCCCTTTCACCTTAGCATACAATCAACACTCAGTTAAAAAGGCTGGATCAGTTTACCAATCATACATTGAGGTCGGAATAAGGAATTTCATAAAAGCTTGTGTAAGCACCGAATCTTACTTTGGTTTGAAGGGTGATGAATTTAAATCCTATAGCGAAATAATATATTTCATTAATGACTTTAAGTCAAACAAAGATTTTAATGTTTCAATTAGAATTACAAGACAGTCATTCTCAAACTCAAACCTTAAGAATCGAAAAATTGATCTGGAGACCTATTCCATGCACACCTGAAAACCTTGCTTTTGCTGATTATGTAAAATCAAACTTCCCTCACTTCTGTATGGATGATTTCCTGCAAAAAAGAGGTTAGAAAAATTAATGTTATAGCAGCTTAGAGCTAAGGTGATAAGGTGATAAAAACTCTAGAATCGTCTACTATTATAGCCTGGTTTAACTTAGTTTTGTTTTGTATTGCATTGCGTTGATTGAGCTAGAGAGAAAGAGCAAGAATTAGAATTAGAATTAGAGTTGTTTTTTATGTTTTTGAAATTTGAAATTTGAAACTTGAAACTTGAAATTGTTCTAAAAGGAGAGGTGGTATCTCATTACCTACACAATTTGATATCGTTGATATCATAGTGTTAACAAATGAATAAACTAAATTAAACTAAACTAAAGTAAACTAATCTAAACTAAACTAAACTTAACGATGTTAATGCAAAGAAAAGAAAAGAAAAGAAAAGAAAAGAAAAAGGAGCTATTTAAGCTAAACTAAATCCTCAACTGTTAGACTCTGTTTTACTCCAAGAATAGGAATCGAGGAAACGGATCACACTGATTACCATTAACGCACATCGCACATACATTTTATTATTATTATTATTATTTTTATTTTAATTTTTATTTTTAATTAATATATAACTACATAGAAGCTTGTATTATTAAAACAAGACTACCACCTACCATTTGTAATTTAGATTTCCTTACTATAACGTTCATTCGTTGTTATCCTAGGACTACACCATCACTAGATATTAATTACTTCATGATACTAGGACTACCTGTTTAGAAAACAACCAGACGAGAATTTTAAATTTAAATCTGATAGTTATAGATCGGAAGAGAACAAAGGATGAAACATGCATCACTCTCTCCTTTAATAATTAATTTTATTATTCCTTATGATACCTACTATAACATTCGTTCTCTGTACTTCAAGGACTACCACACTCTGTTAGATTAATTTTATTTGTTCATGTTACACTTTGCTACCGCATTAACTCCCGTTGAGGGAACAAAACAAGAAGATCAAATTTAATACAAGGATATAGATCGAGTTAAGAATGACAAATACAACATACTCTTTCTTAGTAAATATTTTAATTTTATTTCAAACAAGAAAGATGAGATACTAACTATAATCCATAATCTTCATACTACAAGGACTACCTGTTAAGGAACCTCCTAGTAGATAAATACTTTCTAGTTAGCTATAGATCGAACAAGACAAAAGGAAGCAAAGATGCTTCTGTATTTTTCTAGATAATTTTTGTAATTATTATTCAGGTTGTAAACTTTAATAACCTCTACTAGAACGTTCAGTCTTTTTGAGATCTTTGGTATTTCTACCTTCACTAGTTATTTTAATTACTTTGTTATTACTACTACACTCCTGTATAGGGAACCTTCTAGAGTATAAAGATTAATATCTGGAGTGAGCTCCTACATAGTTCTTATTTGTACCTGTGTTATAAAAAGATTAAAAACTCTACCCCTCGAACTGGCAAGAGGTAATTCAGAATAAAAACAGGGCAGCGATCTAATGTTATAGTAGTGCATAGGCCTTGATACTCAGATAAAAATAAATAATTATTTAGTAAGGAAGAGAAAGATGGTTTGCATCCTTTGTTCTATTCCGTTCTATATTTTTAGTAGGTATTTATAATATGGTGTTAACTTGAGTTAATGCGGTAGCATGCACAGATTAAATTAATCTAATTGACTGAGGTCCTGCGTAGTTCTTATTTTTAGCATATAGCTAGCCTAACAAGCCAAGCCTACCAAGAGGTCAATAAGAATCAAAACAGGGCAGCGAACGGAATTATCGTAGTGCATAGGAATTCATAATGAATAAATAAAATTATTATCTAGTATCTAGGAAGATATGGTTGGTTTGGTGCTTTTTTTTTCTCTTTCGAACTATATCCTTGTATTAATATTATATATGGTTTGTTCCTTAACAGGTAGTCATGCTAGCATGCAGATATTAAATAAATAAGAGAGTGAGGTCCTGCTTTGTTCTGATTTGTACCTGTGTTCTTATTCTTATTTTTAATCAAACAAGAATAAAAACTCTCCCCCCCCCCCCCCTCGAACCATTTGTTATGATTTTGATCAGAACTCTTGCCTATAGAGCAGAGGTAAAAACTCTAGCATTGCTACTGGTGTTATGATTTTTATAAGAATACAAACAGCGGCTTACTATCCTATAGAATAGATATAAGAAAACAAGGCACAAGGGCAAAAGGGCAAGAGAGGCTAGAGGTCAATAAGAAGACAAACAGGGAAATAATGAACGTTATAGTAGAGCATGGGTATTTATAAACATAGAAATAAGAAATAATTTTAATAAGACAGAGTTTGATGCAAGTTTGCATCCTTTGTTCTATTTCGATCTTTATCTATGAGATAATATTTTATCATCTTGGTGTTCCTCATTCGCTAGTCATGCTTAAATCAAATCAAATAAGTGAAGGTATTATAGGAATGGATACTAACTTCAATAAAATAAATAAATAAATAAATTAAAATCAATTAATAAGGAAGAGACTGCTGCAACTTAGCATCCTGTGTCACTGACGAACTATATTTATTAGAACTTTCTATGCTACGTTTGTTACTCTTAGTGGAGGTCCTGCTAGCATGAAAACTGTTACTTTTAGTGATGTTATCAAGAGGAGTAGAAGACTGAACGTTATAGTTTGGGTATGTATTCATAAGAAAGATTAAAATTATTTACTAAGACAGAGAAAGATGCGTGTTGCATCCTTTGTTCTCTTTAGATCTATAGTATTTGTTGAATATTTATCCCTCTTGTTGGTTTCCGACTCAGTAGTAAAGTAGCATGAACAGATTAAAAACTAAGAGAAGTAGTTACAGCTGTGGTGTAAAAGACTGATCGTTATAGGTTTGGTTTGATAATCATCAACGTATAAAGAATCAAATTATTTAGTAAGGAAGAGATTGATGCCTTTGCATCTTTGTCTCTTTCGAACTATATCCAGTTGTATCTATTTATAACTAGTGGTTCCTCTGTTGAGATTTGCGTAGCTTGAAGCTAATATAAGCTAGTGATTAACACCATAGGAGTAGAAGGAATGAACGTATAGTAGTGGTTTCTAAACTACCTCTTGTAATTAAATAAATAAATAATCTAAGTGAGATAGTTGAACGATCGTTATAGGAATGTTTATTCATTGGATTAAAATAAATTAAAAAAATTAAGTTCGAGAAAAGTGTTACAGCTTTGTGTAAAAGAATGAACGATATAGTAGGTAATCTAAATTAATAAAAAAAAAAAAAAAAAAAAAAAAATAATAGAATTAATTTCAAATAATTAAATAATAAAATACTATCCATTTTTCCTCCAAGACATCTACTCTATCTACTAGTTTGTTCCATCCCTCTGCTACACGTAGTTTATGTGAGAGCATATATTTGTTTATATTAGCAAATAAATAAATAATTTAAATTTTCCCTCGTTTCCTTTGAGGTCGGTATTGAACGTTATAGGTTTAAATTTTTGTTATTCCAAGCATAAATTAAATAAAATTAAATTAAATTAAAATTAATCTAAATAAAATTAATATAAGAGAGTGAGGTACAGCATATGTACCTGTGTTATAAAAAGATTAAAGACTCTACCCCCCTCGAACCATTTGTTAAGAATACTAACTCTAGCCTGTCAACTAGTGCCCTGTTCCCCTGTAGCCCTGTTGCCCTGTTGCCCGCTGCGCAGTTGTACAACTCAGCAAGGGCGCTGTTTGATTATTGACCTCTTGTTTCGAGGCATAGGCTAAAATTAAGAACGCAAAACCTATGCTCGTAGCCTGTCAACTAGTGCCCTTTTGCCCTGTTGCCTTGGCTTCACCCTACGCAACAGCAAGGGCGCACCGCAATCATTACCTTGACAAAGGCAGCAAGGGTTGGCTTAACTCAAAAGCAAGGGAGGCCTTAGGCAAGGTTTGCATCAGCCTACGCAACAGCAAGGGTTGGCTTAACACCAAAGCAAGGTTTTGCCTGATGCAAGAAAAGGCAACAGGGGAGGCCAGAGAAGCCAGAGGTCAATCATAATACAAACAGGGCAACCTATCGTTCTTATAGTAGTGTATTGGTATTGGTATTGGTATTCAACTTTAAATAAAGATTAAAAATATTTAGTGTGGTAGAGTCTGGTTGGTATTGGTAACCTCTGGGTCTTTCTATTATATCCATTAGAATTTTATATGCTATGTTGGTTATTCATATTGAGGTCTTGGTTGTATGGAAATCGTATGATATTATAGGTCTGGATTATCAACTTCCTTGGATTAAAATAAATTAAAATTATTTAATAAGACTGTGATTGATTGCTACATTGTATTCTGTTTCTCTTTCGATCTACTTCTTCTTGTCTAGATTGATATTTATATATATATGCTACGTTGGTTTCGTTAACAGCTAGTAGTACGGTAGTACAAAGTAATTAATCTAAGAGAGAGAGGTATTTTGGGCGTACAACGAAGGAACGTTATAGTACTGCATAGGAATTCATCATCCATGAAAGGAAAAAAAAACAAACAAAAAAATAATTTATTAGTACGGAAGATTCGGTTTCTATTTTGTATCCTATGCCTCTTACGAACAATAACCATATGGAAGTCTCTATGCTACGTTGGTTTCCTTAACATGTAGTCATGTGTAGCATGAACAGTATATCAACTAAGGAAAAGACTGCTGCATCTTGGCATCTTTTGTCTGTTACTACTATAACATACTATTTAATATTTATCATCTTGGTGGTTATTCAATGGAGGTAAATGCAAAGCATGCAGAAAATAAATTAATCTTGTGAGAGAGGTAAAGGGCAACTAACGAACTAATATCTGTTGATGGACTTAGTAATAAAATAATTAAAATTTAAAATTAATTATCTTGGTAGAGAATTATGCAACTTTTCATCCTTGGTCTCTTTCGTATAGTAGTACTACTCTATCTATTACGTTGGTTTCCTACATTGAGGTCATGGTTGCAGGAACAACTTATTAACTAGTGAACTTTTCCCCTGTTCCCCTGTTGCCCTGTTCCCAGCTGCGCAATAGGCATACGCAACAGCAAGGGTTGGCAGTAAACTTTTGCCTGTGTTCTTAATTTTACTTGTGCATTTGTCTGATTTTTACTTCGGCTTTTGTATTATTTGTCTCGCTTGCTCTAGAGGCAAGAGTTAAAAGAAGAATCAAAACTGTGCTAGGTTGGTAGGTAGGCCTATGGCCAACCAACCTACTCCAAAGCAAGGTAGGCAAGAGGCAAATGTTAATATTAAAATAAGAATACACAGCCTAGGTAAAAAGCAAGGGAGGAAAGAGGAAAAGGTATTTAAGTTCAAATTTAAAACCCGAAGGTAAAAAGCAAGGAAGTAATAATAAAAAAGAAATAAAAATAAGAAAATTTAACACCTTAATGGACTTGAACCAATAACTTGCTGCTTCGAAGGCAGATACTTTACCAATTAAGCTAAAGATGTTACTAAAGATGGAAAAAACAAACAAAAAATATATTTTTACGTAATAAAATAAAATTTAAAATGGACTCACGAGAGAACGAGAGAAATAGAGATAGGTTAGAGAAAATCGAATACAAATTAAAAAGACGAAATAGCCTATAGGGTAGAATAATATTGGTTTCAAAATTTTGACGCGACACCAGGTTGGGGTTTCTATCTAGTAACAGTGTAAGGTCTAATTTAAACTCCTAGTGAAGATGAAAACTATTAAAAGTTTGAAACAGAAAATTAAAAATATTAAGATAAAAAAACTTACATAACTCTAAACTTTTTACAAAGATTGATAAGATTTCTCTATTTTCAACAGATGATAAGACAACTAATAGAAACAGCGTAACACAACAAATTAATTTAAGTTAGAGATCTTTATAAAAGACAGAATATAAAAGATATAAAAACACCTCAAAAATTTACCAACATTTTCTTTTGCTTTTGCTATTACTTTTAGTTTCAGACAAAAGTCAGAATTGAGGGGAGATATAGACGAGATTAAGAGGTTAAACACACTCGAAACACAACAAACTTTAGGTCTTTAAGGGTTATTCACCTGAAAGTAACAGAGGTTTATTTGAATAATCGCTTCTACCTAAATTAAAAATGTTATAAAATTATAACATCTTGGATTTACTTTTTAAGATATTATTAAAGTAAGTTTTATTTATTTTTAATCTAATATTGAAGAATATTCTTTATAGAGTTGTAATAGAGTTGTAATTTTGTATAATTTTTTAGTACTGTTATTTTAAATATTTATAAAAACTTTTATTATCTTATTTTGTTAAATGTAAAGGTAAATATTTATGACCTATTAATTTTATATCTAAACCTAAACTTCTACTTATTGTTACATGGCTACTATCCAACTATCGATATTTATTCTTAACTTTTTTGTAAAGATTTATAAAATCTTAATGGTATTTATTTGGTTATATTATAATATACCCTTGGGTGATTTTTATTATTTCCTCAAAACTCACAGAATCTATACTAAAAGCCTCATGATTTAGTTACTAAATATAAATAAAATAATATTATTTTTATCTTAGTATTGGTATTGATACCCATATTTCTTCCTGCCTAAGAAAGTAGCCTCTTTAATGGTTAAACCATTTAATTCATCCTTCATTAAACCTAATTCATTTTCTATTAATTTAGCATCTATTTTTTTAGTAGTAATTTAGTAGTATTTGAAAAATCAGTGTCTTAATAAAAAAGAAACCGTCAATTTTAAAAGTATCATATGTATTCTAGCATCAGAGGTTACGGCACTCGCTATAGCCACATTAGCTTTAACTAAAGAATACTGATTACTTAAATTTATATCTAATTCACTATTTAGCTCTAGGTTTAATTCATCTTTAAGATTTTTTTGCATTAGTATTGTAATGATTTTATCGTTAATTGGTACTAGTGATTTAATAACTCTAGTACTAATAAATTCAGCTAAATCTTCTATATTACTATTCCTAGTTTCTAATAAATCGTGTTTTATTCCAAATCGTGTTTTCTTCCAAAAATACCATAGAGTTGCTTTAAAGAGTAGGTTTAAAGAGTTGGTTTAAATGCATTTTAGCAATAAATCTAGCTGGACCTGTTGAATTTATCTTTTGTTTTTGTTCATAGAAATGGTTTACATAATCGCTAAATAAATATATATTTTTTGTTTGTTTTTTACTAAATTCATAACCTTCAATAATTTTAAACTTATACCCTAAACTTAAAACTGCTTTTAATTCCTCACTAAAATAACTGCCTATTCAACTTACCGTAGGAAATATAGTTTGGACCTTTAAATTTACAGGGTAACACTGGTACTTTAATATCTGTTGCTTGGGGGCTAGTAACTTAAACTTTTAAATAACCAAAGAATTAATCTAAGTTAAAACCACTATTATTTGTGAAGATTATTTTTCTAATTAACTTAACATTTGCTTCCCTTGCTTTCCCTGTTGCCTTTTCTTGCTTATGGTGCTTAAGGCAAAAGCAAAGCTTGCTTCCCTTTGAAAGGCTAGAGTTTGTACCACTGCTCTATAGGCAAGAGTTCTTAACAAAGGTTGTGCGTTCTTATTTTTAGCCTATGCCTCGAGGAAGGTTGTGGGTTGGTTGGTAGGTAGGTAGGCCTTTGGCCAACCAACCAACCGACCTACCAACCTTCCTACCTACCAACCAAGCCAACCCTAGCCTAGCCAACCTAGCACAAATTCGTTTTGATTATTATTTTAAACTCTTGCCTCTAGAGCAAGCGAGCAGAGGCACATATAAAAAATGCAAAAGAGGGCATAGGTTTCATATTTGCAAAAAAGGTATAATGAACAAAAAGGTATAATGAATTAACATCTTAATGATAGAGATTGGTTGTTTTTATTTGATAATAATAAATAGATACACCAAAGTAAGCTTTTCTAACAAAGGTATCATCAATTCTTTTTAAGATAGGAATATTAAGATTAAAGAATTTGCTTCTAAATATTTTCATTGATAGAGTACTGGTACTAAAAATGGTATACCTAAGATAAAGGTTTTATTATTACCTAAGGTATTTTGAGATGTTCTAATTAAAGTTAAATTATAGGCAATTAAAAGTCTATATTCTTTTAATAAAGTTCACCCCCTAAGTTTAAATTAAGTTTTAAAAATAGGCTAAGGTTTTAATAGTATATTTTAATAACCCTTGCTGTTGATTGGCCTGGGCCTACCCTTGCCTCTGGCCTCTGTTGCCCTGTTGCCTTTGTTCTTATTTGTACTTTGGCATTTGTATTTTTTTTTTTTGCTTCTGCTCGCAGGCTCTAGAGGTATGAGTTAAATGAACAATCAAAACGAAATGAACTTGTGCCTGTTGCCTGTTCCCCTGGTGCCCTGTTCCCCTGTTGCCCTGTTCCCCGCACCGCAAAAGAAAGGTTAGTAGGCGGAGCCTTCCTACGCAACAGCAAGGGTTGGCATAAGCCTACGCAAAAGCAAGGGCGGTGTTGCCTGAAGCAAGAAAAGGCAAAAGGGGAAGAAAGGGCTAAATAATCGAACAGTTGAGTCAATATTTTTTATTTAAATAAGGGAATCATTACTGAATTATATGTCACTACTAAAAAAATAGAAATTCCCCAAACTCCTCAGCATAAACTGCTACAATTTCACAAAAGTGACCCGTTGTTTAATAACCCTCCCTATAAAACCAAATTACCAGTATACATTAGGTATTCTATTTAATCCCCATCAAGGAATAAGTAAAAGAAATCGTTAATCATTATTAGTATCTATGATTATATATTTATCTAGTATCGTCCTATTGTTAAAATTAAAGAAGAATAAAATTAAGTAGTAATTGCTAAAATTAAGTAAAACATTGCCTATAAAATTTAAATACTACATAGAGAGTGTAATCCTTATCTACTAAAGAGAATGTTTCTGATTCTAGATCGAATAAAAATTTAAACCAAATAGATTTATTAGGGTAGGCGAAAATGGTTGTGTAGATGCGGGAGCTTCCATAAAGAAACCTTAGGTCAAACTCTATTTTCTTTTCCTCACCACTCTCTCTTTTTTTTAACAGTTATTAAAGCAAGAGAAAGAAAAAATCTTAAAAAATGCTCGGGTGAAGTAATAGGGTTCCAGGTCATCATATAAAGGTAATTCAAGAGCATCCAATAATAAAAATAAAGCTTAGTAAAGGATCTTGATAAAAAAACATTAAAAAGGGGGTTTAAAGTATTATAATTATCAAAAAAATAACAGAATTGTTACTAATTAATATATATAGGCATAGGCCTAAAGAATAATTGACATAAAGGGATTGCTTAAAAAAATAAAGAGAGGAATAGAAATAGAGATAGATAACTATAAGGAATACAAATTTCTGTAAGATCAGACTCAGAACTATAACTATTACCAGCAATGAAAACGAAAATATAGGAAATATCTTAATCTTAATCTTAATCTTAACCTGATCCTGAATCAACATCCATTTGTTCTAGTGCTTGTTCCCGTGCTTGTTCCTGTTTGGGTACTTGTTCTTGGGAAGGTTGAAGAGTTTATTCACCTAACTCAGATTCAGAACACTCTCCAGTCCAAACATCTACACCCTCTCGTTATAAAGATTATAACCACTATTCTACAGCATCAGTCGAGGGTGCTTACGAGGGTGCTGGGTATAGACGATCTAACTTAGAGTCTAGTTCCCAGCCTTGTGCACGCTCAAAATCGTTTTCATTCACAACGGTAGCCCCAGTATATTCTTTACTCTTTGCAGATGGTTCGTTAGATCCATTAACTTCAGTAGGTTTGCAGTAAACAACTCTAGCAATGTGAAAAGAGTTACAAATTTGCGTCAATCTTTTTGATTTAAATACCGCGCGGGCTTAATGGAATTTTAGTTAAACAAAGCAAGAAATAAATCACACATCTCTTCAGTATAAACAGTGGAAATTTAAGAAAGGACCCGCGGATACGAAAACACTTACAATTGATATATGATATAATATTACAACCGCACCACAGGGATGCTATTGCAACCTAAACTATCCATTTTGAAAGTATTTGTTGATCTTAATATTTCAGATAAAAAAAAATTAAAAGCAGTAGGGCACTGGCACTAGAAGGCTAAAAGTGAAGGTATCTAGTGTAATTAATTTAGGTGTAATAATATTTTATATAGACAAATTATGAGCAAAGGGGTTGTATATATCCAAACAATTTTTTAATAAAAAAAAATTAATAAAAATGAATAAAAAAAAAAGGGGTAGGGTGTAAGGCTAGTAGACAAACGGCATAGCTACTCCTACTCCGAGGCTTGTTTTTTAAGCTAGGGCTAGGCTAGCCTAGCTATTGGTTTTACGTGTTTTGTTTATAAACAGAAATCTTTAATAAAATAGTCTAAAAAAAAACAAAAAAAAAATTATACTAATACCTATAGAATAAAAAAAAGGGGTTTAAATTTCTTAAAAAAATTATTCTTAAAAAAATTAAAGGTATATTAAAATTTTATAATTATAAATTGAGGACTATTTAATATTTAAATTTATTTTTGAGTTTATTAAAGTATTTTAAATCTTACAGGCAGTGAATTTTTTAACACCAGATAAAAACGAAAATTCAAAGGGTTTATTTAAAACTAAAGCAGTAACATACGTGTAAAAAGAAAAAAATTAAGTATAACAATACAAAGTAAAGCAACGAAAGCAATGATAGTTTCTACAACTAATAATATTTTATTGATTGAACTATAAAATTTGATGTACCTTTTAAAGATAGGATATTTATTAAATTTTTGCTCTATTTCATATTTATCTATTAAATAAATAGAAATAATATAAGCCATAATATTTACAAAACAATATAAAACCACTAGGCTCAACATAAAAATCGAAAAGCTATAGCTAATGATAGGTTCAGCTTCGGGTGTTACATTGGGGTTGAATTTTGCATAAATGAAAGGTAGAAAATATACATTTTTATATTTAGTAGTGAACGTAGAAGCAGTAAGGTCATTTTTTGTACTAGTGAAAGATTCAAAATAAACTAGTGTACGAGTAAGTATAGCACGAATAAAGTTTAGACTAATCACAGAATTTAAATATACATTAAGATTTTGTATCTTCTGTTTTACTGTCATTATTATTATTTTCTTTTTATCATTGTTATCTTTGTTATTATCTTTATCGGTATTGGTATTTTTATCAGGATACGATTCACCGGACCAACTAGAACAGCCGGATCCACTATAACCGCCTCCTGTTTCGTCTTTTTTGCCTTTTCATCGCTCGACGATATTAAGCGTAGCATCAAGGCCTGTTACAAGGCCTACTCCTGTTGCTCCAATAGTGCCAGCGTTTTTAACAATCGCTTCTACGATTTTTTTACCAGCTCCACCATATGAAATAATAAAACCGGCTCCAATTAGACTAATTCCACAGATTGTTAAGATAGGAAAAAGAATAAAAATATCTGTACAGAAATGATAATTGAATCTAACAAAAGTAAAAAGATAATAAACATATCCGTAGATATGTAAAGCTAAATTGTATATAAATTCAAAAACAAAGACGTAGATATGTACAGCTAAATTGTAAATAAGATCAAAAAGACAAAAGATTGGTGCTAAGATTAAAGTGAAATCGGAGAAATCGAAAACGCAAAGAGTTGAAATTATAGAAATATTAAACAGGGTTGTTTGGTATAAAAGTTAAAATTTTATTTGAATTATTTATTTTCTTACTTGGATCTCCGGGCCTTACCCAATTTTATTAAGTTTTGTTTTTTTTAAATTAGTTTAGTTTTTTTTAAATTAGTT
>Ga0193702_1000257_pt1 | contig 21280 bp, 18 predicted proteins | sample U3a1metaG_FD_143060 | JGI IMG/M metagenome (GOLD analysis project Ga0193702, IMG submission 143060) | Soil microbial communities from a riparian zone of the East river system, Colorado, United States - U3a1 | ecosystem: Environmental > Terrestrial > Soil > Riparian zone | place: USA: East River... | reverse complement strand
GCCCGCCCCCTCCGCCGCGTCCGCGCCTGCGCGGTCTCCCGAGGCCCAGGAGGCCTTGCTGGAAGCGGCGCTGGCCGCGCATGACCCGACCACGCCGCCGCTGCCGCGCAAGTCGCGCTGGATCATCATCGCCATCGCCGCGGGGCTGCTGGTGGCTGCCGGCGGCGGCATCTACAGCCTGCTGCGCAGCGCGGCCGGCGACACCATCATGCTGGCCTTGCCGCAAACGCCGCCCGCCTCCGCGCCGGCCGTCGCCAGCGCGCAACAGCAGGTCAGGGGCCTCGACCCGACCGAGACCGTGATCGAACCGCCCGCGCCGGCCGCGACCAGCCAAGCGTCAGCAGCGCCGGTGCCGGTGCCCGCATCCGCAGCGCTGGCCGCCGCACCGCGAACCGTCGCGCCGCCGCCCGCTGCGCCAACCGACATCAAGCCGGCCGCCGATCCCGCACCCGAAAGCGCCAGCTACTACAAACTGGTGGTCAAGCCTTGGGGCACGGTCTACGTGGACGGCAAGGACCGCGGCGTCAGCCCACCGCTCAAGCGGCTGCTGCTCACGCCCGGCAAACACCGCATCCGCATCGTCAACCCCAGCTTCCCCGAGCACACCATCATGGTCGATACCGGCAAGCGCAAAGGGGGCACGCTTGAGTACGATTTCTCAGCGGTGCACAAATAAACGCATTAACATGGCATCATGAACCGCATGCTCAAACTCGCACCCGCCTGCTGCCTGCTGGCGGCTACCCTGCTCTCCGGCTGCGCCAACCTGAAGCTGCCGATCCTCGGCGGCTCCACGCCGGCCGGCGCCCATCCGCGCGCCGACAGCGCCAAGACCGCGGCGGCGCCCGCGTCCTCGTCCTCGTCCGACCAGCTCGCGCTCAAGGAAGGCATCGAGCTGTATAACAACGGCGACTACAACGCCGCCATCAAACGCCTCGGCGCGCCCGACATCGCCAACGGCCCGAAAGCCGGCCAGCTCGAAGCGATCAAGTACACCGCCTTCAGCTATTGCGTGACCTCGCGCCAGACCTTGTGCCGCCAGCAGTTCGAAAAAGCGCTCAAGCTCGATCCGAACTTCGACCTCGCACCCGGCGAACATGGCCACCCGCTGTGGGGGCCGGTCTTCGCGCGCGCCAAAAAGGGCAAATAAACCCGCGCCGGCACTACCAACCGGCTTAACGATATGGCATGATCGCGCCTCCACATTCCAAGGCGCCTGATGACCACCACTTCGCATACCGCCCGCAACCACGGCCTCGACACCTTGCGGGCGCTGGCCATCGTGCTGGTCTTCGTGTATCACTACATGGTGTTCGTCAGCGGCGAAAATACATTCGGCCTGTTCAGCCAGATCGGCTGGATCGGCGTCGACCTGTTCTTTGCGCTGTCCGGCTACCTGATCGGCAACCAGATTTTCGCGGCGCTGCGCAGCGGACGCGCGTTCTCGCTCAAGCGCTTCTATGCGCGGCGCCTGCTGCGCACCCTGCCCAACTACTCGGTGGTGCTGGCGCTGTACTTCCTCTGGCCGTGGTTCCGCAACGGCAGTGAATTGCCGCCGCTGTGGAAGTTCATGACCTTCACCCAGAATTATGCGCTGCGCCCCGGCACCGCGTTCTCGCACGCCTGGTCGCTCTGCATCGAAGAACAGTTCTACATGCTGCTGCCGGCCGCCGCGCTGGGAATTGCGGCCCTGCGCCGTTCGATCGGCTGGGTGTGGACCGCCATCGGCGCCGGCTTCATCGCCAGCATGTGCCTGCGCGGCTACCTGTGGAGCCATCTGGTGGACGGCAATCCGCAAGGGAGCCTGCAGTTCATGAAGCATATTTACTACTCGTCGTTCTGCCGCTACGACGAACTGGTGGCGGGCGCCGCGCTGGCGCTGGCGAAGAACTACCATGGCGCGGCGTGGCGCCGCATGACCTCGCGCGGCAACCTGGCGCTCGCGCTTGGCCTCGCGCTCAGCGCCCTTACCATCTACCTGCTGCTGGCCGACGAACGCGGGCTGCCGATGACGGTGTTCGGTTTCCCGCTGCTGGCCTGCAGCTTCGCACTGCTGATCGTCGCAGCGGTCAGCGACAACTCGCTGTTGCGCAGCACGCGGGTTCCGGGCGCGGGCAAGCTGGCACTGTGGTCGTATGCCAGCTACCTCACCCACAAACAGGTCTGCATCCTGGCGAACAACTATCTGCAGACGATCGGCATCGGGCCCGGCTCGCCGGCCGGGATCGCGATCATGACCGCGCTCAGCGTATTGGCCGGCTGGCTGCTTTACCGCGTGGTGGAGACGCCGTTCATGGCGCTGCGCGACCGCTTCGTGCCGTCCAACTTTGCCGCGGACGGCGCGCCGGACGGCACGGCCGCCGTCACGCCTTCGCGCTGACCGAGACCGGCATGCGCGGCGCGCGGCGGTGCAGCGTGGCCTGCTCGTAGGCGTAGGCCATGCCGATCAGCGCGGCCTCGCTCCAGGCGCCGCCGACGAACGAGATCCCCACCGGCAGGTCGTGTACATACCCGGCCGGCACCGTGACGTGCGGATAGCCGGCCACCGCGGCCGGCGACGAAAAGCTGCCGCCGTAATGGTCGCCGTTGATGTAATCGGTCAGCCAGGCTAGCCCGCCGGTGGGCGCCACCAGCGCGTCGAGCGCGTGCTCCTTCATGATCTGGTCGATGCCCTCGTCGCGCGAGTAGCGCCGGTTGTTGGCCAGCGCGTCCTTGTATTCCTTGTCGTCGAGGCGGCCCTTGGCCTGCGAACGCACCAGATGCTCCTGCGCGAAGTACGGCATCTCGGCGTCGCGGTGCTTCTCGTTGAAGGCGACCAGGTCGGCCATGTTCTTGATCGGCGCGCTGGGCGCGTACTTCTCCAGGTAAGCCGCGAGACCGGGCTTGAATTCGTACAGCAGCACTTCAGTTTCGCTGTCGTCGTACTTGTCGGTGTTCGGCACCTTGACGTCGACCAGGATCGCGCCCTGCGCCTTGAGTACCGCGAGCTCGCGTTCGATGACGGCATCGACCGTGTCGCTGCGGCCGAAGAAGTTACGCGCGACGCCGAGCCGCTTGCCTTTGAGGCCGTCCTTGACCAGCGCCTTGGCGTAATCGGTGGCCCGGCCCCCGGCCTCGCTGGTGGCTGCGTCGGCAGGATCGACGCCGGCCAGCGCGGCCAGCATCAGCGCGGCGTCGGCCACGCTGCGCGTCATCGGCCCGGCGGTGTCCTGCGAGGCCGCGATCGGGATGATGCCGCTGCGGCTCACCAGACCAAGCGTCGGCTTGATGCCCACCAGCCCGCAGGTCGACGCCGGCGAGACGATCGAGCCGTCGGTCTCGGTGCCGACCGCCAGCGTGGCCAGGCTGGCGGCGATCGCCGCGCCCGAACCGGAGCTCGAGCCGCTGGTATTGCGGTCCAGCGCGTACGGATTCCTGGTCAGCCCGCCGCGGCCCGACCAGCCGCTGGTCGAACGGGTCGAGCGCATATTGGCCCACTCGCTCAGGTTGGTCTTGCCGATGATGACGGCGCCGGCCGCGCGCAGCTGCTTGGCCACGTGCGAGTCCTGGGCCGCGCGCACGCCGGCCAGCGCCAGCGAACCGGCGCTGGTGCTCATCTTGTCGGCGGTGGCGGTGTTATCATTAAGGAGCACGGGAATGCCGTGCAGCGGGCCGCGCGTCTTGCCGGCCTTGCGTTCGCGGTCCATGTCGGCGGCGATCTTGAGCGCGTCTGGATTGAGTTCGATGACCGCATTCAGGCGCGGTCCGGCCTTGTCGACGGCGGCGATGCGCGCCAGGTATTGCGACACCAGCGCGTGCGAGGTGAGCTTGCCGGCCTCCATCCGCGTCTGCTGTTCGAGTACCCCGGCGTCGAGGATGGAGGCTGCGGTACTTGTGGCGGCCAGCGCCGCCTCCGTGTGCGCGACGCCGGCGACAGCGCCGGCAGCCAAACCAAGTCGAACGAAATCCCTGCGATCCATGCCACCTCCTGTTTGATTGACAAGTCGACAGGATAGCAGCGCCAGCGCCCAAGGGCGTAAATTCCCGTCATTCCCGCGCAGGCGGGAATCCATAGCGCGCCAACTTCGGCCGACGCGCTATGGATTCCCGCCTGCGCGGGAATGACGGCGGCTACGCCAGCGCCTTCACGAATTCATCGGCGTAGCGTTCGATGACGGCGGCTACGCCAGCGCCTTCACGAATTCGTCGAGCAGGATGCCCCAGCCCTGGCCAAGCCCGGCCTGCAGACCGATGGCCACATCGGCGTAGCGTTCGAGCTGGCGATGCTCCAGCGTCACCTCGGTCATGCCGCCGGCCTGCGCTTCGAAGCGGATCTCGACCTCGGTCGAAAACGAGGGATCGTACTGGAACCTGGCGTCGATCTGCCACGCCAGCAGCACGCGCCCCGGCGGCTCCCACGCCAGCACGCGGCCCCAGTCGCATTCGCTGCCGTCGGCGCCGCGCTCGTACCAGCGGCCGCCGGCGCGCGGCTCCATGATCACCTGTTCGATCGCGGCCTTGGTCGGGTTGATCGAGTGCGTGCGCAGCCACCAGCGGTCCATGCCCACGGTGAAAACTTCGAAGGCGCGCGCCGGCGTGGCCTTGACCCGCAGCGATTTGCGAATCGGTTCGACGTAGGGAGGCGTGACGATACTGTTCATCGTGTTCTCTTTCGTGGTGGAGGTGAAGGACGTTCGACTTCGGCCTTGAAGGCCTCCAGCGCCTGATCCCAGAAGGTGTCGAGCCAGGAGCGCAGCGCGCCCAGGCCGGCGGGATCGAGCTGGTAAAGACGGCGTGCGCCGTCGGCCTCGTCGCGCACCAGGCCGGCCTGCTTCAAGACCTTGAGGTGCTGCGAGACCGCGGGCCGGCTGACCGGCAAGCCGGCCGCGATATCGCCCACCGAGGCGGGACCGCCGCGCAGCCGCTCGAACACTGCGCGGCGGGTCGGGTCGGCCAGGGCCATGAGTGCGATTTCGTAAGTCATGACTTACTGTAAGCCATGACTTACGACTTGTCAAGCGCCGCCTATTACACCTTCACGTTGACCGACGCGGGCAGGCGCGGTGCGCGCCGGTGCAGGGTCGCCTGCTCGTAGGCGTAGGCCATGCGGATCAGCGCGGCCTCGCTCCAGGCGCCGCCGACGAACGAGATCCCGACCGGCAGGCCGTGGATGTACCCGGCCGGCACCGTGATGTGCGGGTAGCCCGCCACCGCGGCCGGCCCCGCGAAGCCGCCGCTGCGCGCGTCGCCGTTGATCAAGTCGGTCAGCCAGGCCGGTCCGCGGGTCGGCGCCACCAGCGCATCGAGCTGGTGCTCCTTCATGACCTGGTCGATGCCCTCGCCGCGCGAATAGCGCTGGTTGTTGGCCAGCGCGTCCTGGTATTCCTTGGCATCGAGGCCGCCCTTGGCTTGCGCTTGCAGCACGCGCTCCTGGCCGAAGTACGGCATTTCCTTGTCGCGGTGCTGGTCGTTGAAGGCAACCAGGTCGTCCATGTTCTTGATCGCTGCGTTGGGCGCGTACTTCTCGAGGTAGGCCGCGAGGCCGGCCTTGAATTCGTACTGCAGCACCGCGGTTTCGGTGTCGCGGTACTTGTCGGTGTTGGGCACCTCGACGTCGACCAGGATCGCGCCCTGCGCCTTCAGCACATCGAGCTGCTGTTCGATCAGCGCGTCGGTTGCGAAGCCGCCGCGGCCGAAGTAGTTACGCGCCACGCCGAGCCGCATGCCTTGCAGGCCGTCCTTGACCAGCGCCTTGGCGTAATCGGTGGCGCGGCCCGCGGCCCCGCCGGTGGCGGCGTCGGAAGGATCGACGCCGGCCAGCGCGGCCAGCATCAGCGCGGCGTCGGTCACCGAGCGCGTCATCGGGCCGGCGGTGTCCTGCGAGGCCGCGATCGGGATGATGCCGCTGCGGCTCACCAGCCCCAGCGTCGGCTTGATGCCGACCACGCCGCAGATCGACGACGGCGACACGATCGAGCCGTCGGTCTCGGTGCCGACCGCCAGCGTGGCCAGGCCGGCCGCGATCGCGGCGCCCGAACCGGCGCTGGAGCCGCTGGTATTGCGGTCCAGCGCATACGGATTCTTGGTCAGGCCACCGCGGCCCGACCAGCCGCTGGTCGACTGGGTCGAGCGGAAATTCGCCCACTCGCTCAAGTTGGTCTTGCCGATGATGACGGCGCCGGCCGCACGCAGCTGACTGGCCACGTGCGAATCCTGGGCCGCGCGCACGCCGTTCAGCGCCAGCGAACCGGCGGTGGTGCACATCTTGTCGCCGGTGGCGATGTTATCCTTGAGGAGCACGGGGATGCCGTGCAGCGGGCCGCGCAGCTTGCCGGCCTTGCGTTCGCGGTCCAGGTCGGAGGCGATCTTCAGCGCGTCGGGATTGAGTTCGATGATCGCATTGAGGCGCGGTCCGGCCTTGTCGATGGCGGCGATGCGCGCCAGATACTGCGACACCAGCGCGCGCGAGGACAGCTTGCCGGCCGCCATCTGCGCCTGCTGCTCGAGCACCCCGGCGTCGAGGATACCGCCCGCCGCTGCGGGCGGCGCTGCGGCCAGCGCCGTCTCCGTGTGCGCCGCGCCGGCAACGGCGCCGGCAGCCAAACCAAGTCGAACGAAATCCCTGCGATCCATGCCACCCCCCTGTTTGATTGACAAGTAGCAAGCATAGCAGCGACCGCAACGCGCGGGCAAAAAAATATGCCGTCATTCCCGCGCAGGCGGGAATCCATGCACTGCACGAATTCCCTCCATAGCGTGCCAACTTCGGCCGACGCGCTATGGGTTCCCACCAAGGGGGGCGCCAAGCCCGGGAACGACGATTTCACTGGTAAGCCGCGAAAGGCGAAAAAAAAAGCACGCCAGGCAAACCTGTCGTGCTTTCCCGGCGTACGTACGCGCGATGCGCGGCGCAGCGCCCGGCGTTTAGTTGCGCACCACGCGCTTGTACTCGTTGGTGCGGGTATCGATTTCGATCACGTCGTCGGTGCTGACGAACAGCGGCACTTGCACGCTGTGGCGATGCGCTTCGAGCGCGTTCTCGATCTTGGCTTCCTTCAGGACGTTGCCCGAGGTGTTGCCCTTGACCGCAGGCTCGGAGTACTGCACCTTGCGTGCGATGGTGGTCGGCAGTTCGACCGAGATCGCTTTGCCGTCGTAGAACACGGCTTCGCATTCCATCCCGTCTTTCAGGTAGTGCAGCGCGTCGCCCAGGTTCTCTTCTTCGATTTCGTACTGCTCGTAGTCGGCGTCCATGAAGACGAACAGCGGATCGGCGAAGTAGGAATAGGTGACCGGCTTCTTATCGAGCACCACCACGTCGAACTTGTCGTCGCCGCGGAACACGTTCTCCAGCGGGCTGTTAGTCAGAAGATTCTTCATCTTCCATTTGTAGGTGAAGCCCGTGCGGCTCGAACCGTTGACATCGGAGCGCAACACGATCATAGGCTTGCTGTCGACCATAATGATATTGCCAACACGAATTTCTTTTGCGGGTTTCATAGGGAATGTACGTAAAAAATAGGTTGCATGAAAATCATCGGCGCCTCCCGGCGAAGCGCCGCAAGCTCACGTTTGATCGGTAAAAATACTTTGTAAATTAACCGCGCATGATACCGTATTTTTCGCGCCGTGCCTACCTGAGCGATCTGGCAAACGCCAGCATGTTGCTGGCCAGGTCGCCGTGGGCCCGCATTTGCTGCTGCCATTCGGCCGACCGGGCTGTCATTTTCGGCATCTCGGCCCGGAACGAGGCCCAGAGCGCGGCCCAATCGGCGCCGGCGGCCGCGCCATTCCAGTGCAGGGAGAACGCCGCCAGGCTGTCTATGCCGGATGCATAACGTTGTAAAAACGCCCGCAATTTCACATGATGCAGGTTCTCGTCCTGCGGGTAGATGTGCCAGACGAAGGGCCGGCCGGCCCACTGCGCGCGCGCGAAGGAATCTTCGCCGCGCACGACATTGAGGTCGCATGCCCACAGCAGCTTGTCGTAGTCGGGCTGGGCGACGAAGGGCAGGACGCGCACCGTGAGCGCGCCCCGTGTGGCGGCCGCCCCCGGCGTGGCGGACGCTCCGAGGAAGGCCTGGACCGCCTCGGCGGCCACCCCTTCCGGCACCAGGCAAGTGACGGCGGCAGCGCCGCCCTGCCACACATCGAACAGGGCCGCGACCGGCGCGTGCGGATAGCAGAACAGCGACACCTTGGTCGACGCCATCTCGGCCGGCGTCACGCCGAAGCGCGCGAGGAACGCGGCCAGCGCCGCCGGATCGGACTGGAAGCGCCGGCGCTGTTGCTCCAGCGCGGACTCGCACAGCAGGCCGCCGGTCTTGCCGGTAAAGCCGGGGAAGAAGAAATACTTGGTCAGCGGCAGGCGCGGATGGGGCGACGGCAAGGTATGGCAGCCTTCGACCCACTCCTCGGCCGTCAAGCCTTCGAGATTGAACCACACCGGGCGCGGATCGCAGCCGGTCATCGCCGCGATATAGCCGGGCGGGATATCGCAAGCAAAAAATTCGATGACGATGTCGGCCACTTCGCTCGGCGCGAACACGCCCTGCTGGTCGCGCCAGTGGCGCACCGTGACGCCGGCCACTTGCTGCAGCTCGACGTCGATGACGATCTCCGGACAGATCCGCTGGAAGCTGCGGAGGTCGTCGACCCACAAGCTGACCGCGATGCCGTGCTCTTGCCTCAGCTGCTGCGCGAGACGCCAGCAGATACCGACGTCGCCATAGTTATCGACGACTTTGCAGAACAAGGCCAGGGTGGAAAGATGCATGCGCCCGATGATAGCCGATCTCGGCGCTTGGGTACCAGTACTCGCGCCTGAATTTAAACTCAAATTATCAAAACTTCCCGAACAGGGCTTAGTCAAACGCCTACCGGTGCGCAGGACTTCCGGCGTGCAACACGACGCGTGGCACGCGGGAGGACTGGTACGTTCCATCGCACCGGCATGCAAGAACGACAAATAGGAGAAGTGTCATGAATGAATTTCAAAACCTTGGATATGGTATTCCTCAAGGCGCACAGCAGTTGGCCCCGCAAGGGTTCTTCGGCGGTTTGATCGGCGCGCCCTTGGGCGGCTTGATCGGCCGCGGCATCGGCGGCCTGTTCGGCCACTCCCAGGCCGGTAGTCAGATCGGGCAAATGGCGGGCGGGATCGGCGGCTCGATCCTGCCGTTCGGCGCCGACCCGGTGAGCGCCGCTTACGCGCAGCAGGCGCAGCAGCAGCAACTGCTGCAACAGCAACTCCAACAACAGCTCCAACAACAGCTCCAGCAGCAGCAACTGCAGCAGCTTCAGCAACTGCAGCAGCTTCAGCAGCCTCAGCAGCCTCAGCAGGCCCAGCTGGCGCCGCAAGGATGGTTCGGCAACCTGATCGGCCAGGTCGGCCAGCCGCTGGGCGGCGCGATCGGTGGCCTGTTCGGGCAGCAGGGCATCGGCAGTAGCATCGGCAATGTGGCCGGCCAATTGGGCCGCCTGCTGCCGTTCGGCGCCGATCCGTATTCACAACAGGGGCAACAGGCGGCGCAACAGATGCAGCACCAGCAGTTGCACCAGCAATTGCAGCAAGTCCAGCAGCAGCTCCTGCAACAGCAACTGCAGCAGGCCCAGATCGCGCAGCTGATCGCACAACAAGCGCAGCAAGGCCAGTTCGGCCAGCAAGGCCAGCAAGGCCAGTTTGGCCAACAAGGGTTTGGCCAGGGACAGCAAGGACAGTTCGGGCCGCAGGGCTGGTTGGGTAACCTGATCGGCCAGGTTGGGCAGCCGCTGGGCGGCGCGATCGGCGGCATGTTCGGTAACGCCGGCCTCGGCAACACGATAGGCGGCATGGCGGGCCAGTTTGGCCGCATGCTGCCGTTCGGCGCGGACCCGATCTCGGCCGCGTATGCGCAGCAGGCGCAGCAACAGGCCCAGCAGGCCCAGCAGGCGCAACAAGCGGCCAATGGTTACTATCCGATGCAGGGCAATCCCTACCTGGGCCAACCGACCTTGCATTGACCGCGTAGCCGGGCGCCCGGCCGCTTGAAGCCGGCGCCGGCGTGAAGGAGGATCGCATGTCGACAAACGCCATCAACCAGTCCGAACGCGCCCGCTACATCGTGCGTGCGCGGGACGATAACTCTGCGGCACTGGCCGCGTTTTTGGCCGGCGTCGGCGCCGACTCCGATATCGACGTGGTCGACACCATCGGTCCGCAGGGCCGGCCGCATACCGCGGTGGTGGCGATCGCGTCCGACAAAGCGCTCGCCTTCGAGCGGCGCTTCCAGAATTCGAAGCAACTGTCGATCGAACGAGACCGCCCGCTGTCGCTCGATTAGCGCCGGGCGGCGCGCCGGTCTGAAAGGAAAACACATGGCTAAAACTCCCAACGGCGGACCGACCGGTCCGCTCGAATCCACCTCAGGCGCGGACGCCACACCGCAGCCGCCACCCGGCGAAGGCCGCGGCGGCGGGCGCGGTGCTGGCGGCGAGCCGCGCAACCCGCCCGCCGCCGAAGCGCGCGGCGGCGGCCCGGAACCGGCTGCCGCCGCGCCAGGCGAAGCAACCCGCGCCGGCGGCGGCCGCGCGATCGCCGAACGCAAGAAGCAGTTCCTGATCGCGCCGCGCCAGGCGCTCGACGGCATGCACGCGCTCGGCTTCCAACCGCTGCAGCTGTCGGCCATCGAACAGGCTTTGCGCTCCAGTCCCGACATCGAGATCGTCGACACGGTCGGCCCCAAGAATGTAGTGGGCGTGCTGGCCGACGGCATGGGCGGCGCGCAAGGCGTGCTGGTGGCGCGCATGACCGAGCAGAAGGCCGGCGCCCTGCACCAGCAGGCGCAAGGCCGGCTGGTGGTCGAACGCGACCAGCACCTGAACCTGATGGACCCCGCGCTGCACCAACCTGGCCTGGTGACCAGCGTGCTGCCCACCACCGGCCCGGTGCTGGCCACCGTGGTCATCGTCACCGGCAAGGACGGCGCGCCCTTGGGCGATGCCGAGGTCTCGCTGTTCGGCAGCATGCTGCCGGCCAGCGGCGTGACCGACGCCAACGGCCAGGTCCAGCTATCGCTGTTCGGCGAGACCGTCGACTCGGTGCGCGGGCTGTACGTCAAGCCCAAGGCCGACTACTGGAGCTTCTACCAGCGCGATCCGGCGATCAGTGCCGAAGAGGCCAACGTGGTGTCGCTGCGCCCGCTGTCGGACTGGCCGGCGCTGGCCGACTACCAGCGCCAAAAAGTGAGCGGCTGGGGCCAGAAGGCGATGCGGCTCGATCAGCTGCCGGGCAATTACCGCGGCCAGGGCATACGCGTGGCGGTCATCGATTCCGGCGTGGCGACCACCATCGAGAGCCTGAACCGGGTACACGCCGGTTTCGACATCATCAACAAGAAGACCCATCCCGAGACCTGGAACGAGGACGCGCTGGGCCACGGCTCGCATTGCGCGGGCGTGATCGGCGCGGCCGACCTCGCCTACGGCATCCGCGGGTTCGCGCCGGACGCCGAGATCCACGCCTGCAAGCTGTTCCCGGGCGGCCAGGTCAGCCAGCTGATCGATGCGCTCGAATACTGCATCGACAAGCAGATCGACGTGGTCAACCTGAGCCTGGGCGGGGCCGAACCGTCCGAGGCGCTGGAGCAGCAGATCACGCGCGCGAAGCGGGCCGGCGTGGCCTGCATTGTCGCGGCCGGCAATTCGGGCGGACCGGTGCAGTATCCGGCCTCGTCGCCGAATGTGCTGGCGGTGGCGGCGATCGGCAAGCTCGACGAGTTCCCGCCCGATAGCTACCACGCCGAAACGCTGACCCAGAATGTCGACGCCAACGGCTACTTCTCGGCGCGTTTCAGCTGCTTCGGCCCGCAGGTCGGCGTGTGCGGTCCGGGGGTGGCGATCACCTCCACGGTGCCGCCGAATAATTACGCGGCCTGGGACGGCACCTCGATGGCGGCGCCCCACATCACCGGCCTGGCGGCGCTGGTGCTGGCGCACCATCCCGACTTCCAGGGGGTGATGTGGGGCGCCGCCATCGAGCGCCTGTTCCAGGTCATCAAGATGAGCGCGCGCCGGGTCAGCCTGGGCGACCAGAGCCGCACCGGTTACGGCCTGCCCGATGCGGTGGTGGCGGTCGGCTTGCAGCAGCAACTGGGGCAGCAAGCCGCGCGCGGCGTGGCGCCGCAGGCGGCGATGGGAGCGATGGGAGCGATGATGGGCAGCTTGCAGCAGCAGTACGCGCGCGGCGGGCAGTTCGATCCCTACGCACTCGACCAGACATTGGCGGCCTACGCAGGCTACCTGCCCGGCGGCCCGCTCGCACAGCAACAGCTGGGACCGATGCAGGGCCTGCCGTATGGCATCGGCATGCACGGCTTCGGCAGAACCGGCTGGTAGGCTGGGCCTGTCATGCAAAGAGCCGCTCGCGGCGGCTCTTTGCAATGGTTGCGCGAGGAAGACGTGCTAATCCGTGACGTCGAACGCGGCCGGGTCTAATTCGTCCAGCTTGACGATCCGCGCGTCACCCTCGCGTGCCGCCAGGCTTTGTTCGAGCCGGCTGCGTACCTTGGCCAGATAGTCGGCGCGGTGCCGGCGCAAGGTGTAGTCGCGGAAATTGACTTGTTCCATCTCGCGCCAGGCATCGGCCTTGACGATCTCCGAGCGCGCCTGCGCGGCGGCCTGGCTGGCGGCGCTGGCCGGCATGTCGGCGGCGCTCATCCGCTCATAGCCGTAGCGATGCATGTGTTCCTTGGTCAGGGTCTCGATGATGCCGATCTCGTCCATTGTCAGCTGCTGCTTGAACTTGTCGGCGTTCGCCGCGATCGGCGCGAAGCAATTGGAGGACCACAGCGCCGACAATTGCGCAATCTGGCGCGCTTCGTGCGAGCCCATCACGTCGAGCATCTGCGGCAGGTAGGCGATGTCGAGGAAGCTGCAGACCTGCTTCAGGGTTGCCTCCTGGTCCGCCAGAAAATCCTCGTAGCGTATGGTCAGCGTCCGATCGGGATAACGCTGGATCACCGCGTCGGCCGCGCGATGGGCGGCCAGCCATGTGCGCGCATTGAGCTCGGTATCGAAGTCGTGGATGATTGCGCGGTTCATCGACGCCACTTGCGCGCGCGGGTCGCGCACGACGTTGAGGAACAGCATCTCCGGAAACAGGCGCATCAATTCGTCCGCGTAGTGGACGCTGTCGAGCGACTTGTCCATCACCACCCTTGCCTGATGCTGCTCGCCCGCGCGCAGCAGCAATTCCCAGACGATGCGGTGCACGCTGCGCGGCTGGTGGCGTATCGTTTCGAAGATCTCGACCGGATCGAACACGACGCTGGACCATTTGACCATGCTCGCCGCCTGCAATCCGACCACGTCGACCACCATGCGGAAGTAGGCGCGGTCGTCCTGCAGGTCGCCGTACAGCGGCACCATCGGCATGAAGTCGACGATATGCAGTGGATAAGGCGAATAGAACTGCGTGTTGAAGTTCAGGCGCAGCCGTAGCGCGTGGCTGCCGCAGCGGCGCAAGGGAATCATCAAGACCGGACGTGGACGCGTATTGCCGTTGCCGGTCTGCTTGCTAGTGGTGTTCATCTGCATTTCTCCTGTCGTAAAGTTCAGTAAAACAGCCATCCCATCAAGGCCGCCGCCGGCAACAGCCACACCGCCTCGACGCGATAGCGCAGCAGCGCGACCAGCGCCGCGCCGCCGATCGCGGCGGACAGCCATCCGGGCGCGGCCGTCATGCCGATCGTCGCCGCGGCCGCTATCACCATCCCGGCCACCGCGGCGCGCACGCCGCACAATGCCGCCTGCGCCGCCGCCGAATGCTTGATGCGGTCGAGCACATGCACCGCCGCCACCGTCAGCGCGGCGGTCGGCAAGAACATGCCGGCGGTGGCGGCCGCCGCGCCGGGCAGGCCGGCGACCTTCAGGCCGATAAACGCGGCGCTGATCATCACCGGCCCCGGTGTCACCTGGGTCAGCGCGATCGCATCGACAAACTCCCGGCGCGTCAGCCAACCCTGCCCATCCACCACCGCGTGCTGCAGCAGTGGAACGAACACATAGCCGCCGCCGAACATCAGCAAGCTCAAGCCGGCGAAGGTGCCAAACAGGGTCAACAAGCCCCCCGCCGCCACTCCCGTCAGCCAGCTCGCGATCAGCGGCAAGGCCGTCATCCGCAGCGTCCCGGCGCCGCTGGCCGAGGCGTGCGCGGCGGCGATGGGCCGATCGATGGCCGGGGCGCGCAGCCAGCGCCAGCCGACCACGGCCGCCACCACGAGAATCGCCAGCGTGGTGCGCACGCCGGGAACGGCGAGCGGCAGCGCGGCGGCGCCGGCAGTCAACAACAGCTCGCGCCAGCCACGCACCGAGGCCCGGCACAAGCGCCATGCGGCGGCCGCCACCAGCGCCGCGACCACCGGCGTCATGCCCATGAATAGCTTGCCAACGGCCGTCAGCTCGCCCCAGCGGAAATACAGGGTCGCCAGCGTGACGATCAAGACGAAGGCCGGCAACAGCGCGCTCGCGACCGCGACGACCGCGCCGGCGAGGCCGCGCAGCCGGTAGCCGACATACGCCACCAGATTGATCGCCAGCGGTCCCGGCAACACCGACGCCAGCGCCAGGCCGTCGAGCAGCTCGCGTTCCGGCAGCAGCTTGTAGCGCCCGACGATCACGTTCTGAATCACCGACACCATCACCATGAAGCCGCCGAAGCTGGTGCAGCCGATACGCAGGAACAGCAGGCACAGCGTGAGCAGCGGCAGCGGCCCCCGGGCGGCGTTCGGCGGCATGAGGTCGCTAGGCCGCATCGGTGACGCCCGCCAACGCAGCGTCGGCCGCGCAGAAATACGCGCAAAACAGGCGGATGAAGCGGTCCAGATCGGACGCGGGGAGGCGGTTGATGCCGGCCGCCGCCTTCCTGCCGCCGCCGCTGGCGAATTGTTCGCACAGGCCGTTGGCGGCGCGCAGGGCGGGCGCACCGGAGCGCACGCTGATGACGTAGGAAGCGTCCGCATTTTCAGTCAGCACGGCGAACGAGGCGCCGCCGTCCTGCGCCGCCAGCTGGTTGGCCAGCACGCCGGAGATGCGGCGCGCCCATGGCGCGTTCGGCAACAGGTAGACCGCCGCGCCCGGCCGCGCCAGGTAGGGCGCCAGGCCGGCCATGCGCGCGCTGTCCTCGCGGTAGCCGTCGGCCAGTTGGGCGTACTGCCAGGACCGGCGGATGAAATCGAGCGGATCGGCGAACCGGCTCACCGCCAGGTACAGCGCCTCCGGCCGGAAATGCAGGTCATCGATGCATTCGCCATACGCGTTATAGTTGAGCAGTTGCCCCAGCTCGGCCAGGGCCGCCGTATCGGCCTCGCTCAAGCCGATGCTGTGCGCCAGCGCGCGTGCCGGCGCGCGCAGGTTGTCGCCGAAAGCGGCGGCGACCGCCCATCGCCGGTAGCGTCCCTCCAGTTGGCGATCGACCAGGATACTGGTACACACCTCCGGCGCATCGTCCCAGAACAGGCGCAATCGCGGGTGCGCGAACGCCCGCTGCGCCGAATGATGGTCGAAGTAATCGACCCGCCCGCCGCTCTCGAGGATGCGGCGCAGCGCGTCGACATTGACGTCGAGCGAGACATCGAGCACCGTGACCGCCATCGGACCGTCGCAAGGAAGCCGGTCCAACAGGGCGATATCGCGCTTGACGCCGGTGATCAGCCGGGTCTCGGCGGGCTGCGCCAGGCGCAGCTGATGCAGCGCGCAGATCCCGTCCGCATCGCCGTTGAACACGTCGTAGAGCGGCACGCCCGGCGATCGCGCAGGGGACATGGCGCCGGTGCGGGCCGCCATCGCGTCAGCCGAACAGGCGTTGCGACAGATGGGCATACAAGGCGCCCGCCGCTTCATCCAGCCGCAGCCGGCCGGTATCGAGCGCCAGCGCCGGACGCAGCGGCGGCTCATACGGCGAGGACACGCCGGTAAATTCCGGAATCTTCCCCGCGCGCGCTTTCGCATACAGCCCTTTCGGGTCGCGCGCTTCGCAGACCTCGGGCGCGGTGCTGACGTGAACTTCGACAAAATTTTGCGTGCCGATGATGTCCGACGCCATCGCCCGATCCTCGCGGAACGGCGAAATGAAGGCCGTAATCACGATCAGTCCAGCCTCGTTCATCAGCCGCGCGACCTCGGCGGTGCGCCGAATGTTTTCCTTGCGATCTCCCGAGGAAAACCCCAGATCGCTGTTGAGATGATGGCGGATGTTGTCGCCGTCCAGCACGAACGAAGGCCGGCCGCGGTCGAGCAGCATCCTTTCGAGCTCGTAGGCGATGGTCGACTTGCCGGCGCCGCTCAGGCCGGTCAGCCAGATGGTCGCCGGCCGCTGGCCGAACTGGTCGGCGCGCGCCGCCCCCGACACCTGGCCGCGATGCCAGAAAATATTCGAACCGGGACCGCCGCGATCGGCCGCAGGCCGCGCGTCGCGTTCGGCCTGCGGCTCCTGCACCTCGATCGCGTGCATTTCTGTGTTGCTGTTGCCTGTCATTTGCATCTCCATCCGGCGGCATGGCGGCCACCGTAACGATTAACATGACTCAGGTGCGCCCGCCCTGCTCCGGCGGCGCGGCCTGGACGGCCCGGCGTGTGCGCTTAGAACTGCTCCCAATCGTCGGCATTGGCGGACGGGCGCCGCCCCTGGCCGGCCGCGGCCACGCGCCGCTTGGCCGCGGCGGGAACCGGCAGCGCGGCCAGTTGCGTGCCGGCGCGCGCCGGCGCCACCGCCTTGAGGGTCGGCCGCACCGACGTTTCGCGGCGCCCCTCCAGCGTGAAGACGCTGACCAGCTGGGTCAGGTTGCCGGCCTGCTCCTGCATCGCTTCCGCGGCGGCGGCCGCTTCCTCGACCAGCGCCGCGTTTTGCTGGGTCACCGCGTCCATTTGCGAGATCGCCTGGTTGATCTGTTCGATGCCGGAGGTCTGCTCCTCACTGGCTTCCATGATTTTCCCCATGATGCCGGTGACCCGCTCGACGCTGGAGACTACCTCGGCCATCGTCGCACCGGCCTGCTCGACCAGCCTGTTGCCGACCTCGACCTTGTCGACCGAGTCGCCGATCAAGCCCTTGATTTCCTTCGCGGCCGCGGCCGACCGTTGCGCCAGGTTGCGCACCTCGGAGGCGACCACGGCGAATCCGCGGCCCTGCTCGCCGGCCCGTGCCGCCTCCACCGCCGCATTCAGCGCCAGGATATTGGTTTGGAAGGCGATGCCGTCGATCACGCCGATGATGTCGACGATTTTCTTGGCCGATTGATCGATCGCCGCCATCGTTTCGACCACTTGCGACACCACGGCCCCGCCCTTGCCCGCCACCTGGGACGCCGACTGGGCCAGGCCGTTGGCCTGGCGCGCATTGTCGGTATTTTGCTTGACCGTCGAGGTCAGTTCTTCCATCGACGACGCCGTTTCTTCCAGCGAACTGGCCTGTTCTTCGGTGCGCGACGACAGGTCTTGATTGCCGGAAGCGATCTGTGCCGATGCGGTCGCGATCGTATCGGTACTGACGTGGACTTGGCTGACGATGTTGGCCAGGCTGTCGCGCATGGTCTTCATCGCGAACAGCATGCTGGAGCGGTCATTGGCGCGCGGCTCGATGACGCCGCTCAGGTTGCCGGCGGCGATCTGGCCGGATATCTCGACCGCCTCGGCCGGTTCGCAGCCGAGTTGCTTGACGATGCTGCGAGTGATCACGATGGTGGCCAGCACACTCATCGCCAGCGCCAGCGCACCGAACCCCAGCATCAGCGCGCGCGCGCTGACATACGCCCGCTCGGCGTCGGCCGTCGCCTGGACGTTTTGCGCTTCTTCGAGCGCGGTCAGCTTACGCAACACTTCCCACCAATTCGCTTGCACCGAGCGGAACTCGAAGCGCAACACCTTGTACGCTTCGTCGTTCTTCTTTTCCAGGGCCAGCGCGCGCGCCTTGGCGATAAAGGGCGCGGCCAGGGCGGCCTGCTGCCGGGCCTGCTCCAACAGCGCCTTTTCCTCAGGCGCGACCCCGGGCAGCGTGGCAAACATCCGGCTCAGCTTCTCGTCGGCCTCGGCGTATTTTTTTTCTTGGGTTTCGATCCGCTTGACCTCGATCTGGATCCCATCCTCCTCGGTCAGCAAGATCAGGTTGCGCAAGGCGAGTGCCCGTTCCGTGACGGTCTGGTCCATGGTCGAGGCGAGCTTGGCCTCGACCTGGTTGACCAGGATGATCTCCTCCATCCGCCCCTGCATCTGCGCCATGCGCGACAAGCCGAGCAGGATGACGATGGCAAGCAAAGCGGCGACCATCCCGAAACCGATTCGCAAGCGCGTCGAGACCTTCATTTGTGTCAGATTCATTTCGTGCCCTCCAGGCAAGTAATTGTTAATTTCAAATTGTCAATTATTGTTAACTGTTAATTGCTCGCCTTATTTCCGGCCGTGTTAAAGTTACCAAACTCGCATGGAGCCGTTAACATATGGCAATATTTTAGTCGATATTAGCTTAATCGTTCTTTGAAATACTCTCCAAAAGTAACGATTTACGTGCTGTTACAAAATAGTTGGATCGCCGCGACACTTTCTTGGGACCAAGAATGCAAAAAGCCGCCCGAAGGCGGCTTTTTGCATATTTACATTTGGTGGCGTCCCCAAGGGGATTCGAACCCCTGTACTCACCGTGAAAGGGTGATGTCCTAGGCCTCTAGACGATGGGGACAGAAAACCTGTCCGGCCTGTGCTGCTGCGTACTGCTATATCCTGGCGTCCCCAAGGGGATTCGAACCCCTGTACTCACCGTGAAAGGGTGATGTCCTAGGCCTCTAGACGATGGGGACCTGAACTTGGTGGAGGTAAGCGGGATCGAACCGCTGACCTCTTGCATGCCATGCAAGCGCTCTCCCAGCTGAGCTATACCCCCGGTCTTTGCTGCCCAACAAAAAACCCTGACGTGTCAGGGCTTTGGCGAATCCTGGCGTCCCCAAGGGGATTCGAACCCCTGTACTCACCGTGAAAGGGTGATGTCCTAGGCCTCTAGACGATGGGGACCGCGAACTAAAACGTCTTCAACACTTCAACTGAAACACGGTTCAAAACACACCGTGCTGCTGGTGGAGGTAAGCGGGATCGAACCGCTGACCTCTTGCATGCCATGCAAGCGCTCTCCCAGCTGAGCTATACCCCCGTTGCGAAGAAGCAGAATTATAGCAAACATCCTTGCCCCGTGCAAATACCGTTTCGCAAAGATTTTCAATATGCCGCGAGGCGCGCCAGCACTGTTTCGCGCCCAAACATCTGCAATACAGCATCGATGGCCGGGGTCTGCAACTGGCCGGTGATGAGCAGGCGCAGCGGCATCGCGATCTGCGGCATCTTCAGCGCATGCGCGGCCAGCACTTCCTTGATCATCGCGCCGATCGCCTCCTTGCTCCAGTCGACCGTCTTGCAGCGCTCGGCGAACTGGGCCAGCGCCGGCTTGACCGCATCGGTCAGGTGCTGGGCCAGCAGCGCCGGGTCGGGCTGCGGCGCGCGGTAGAACAGCAGCGCCGCATCGGCCAGTTCGTTGACGGTGTTGGCGCGCTCCTTCATCAGCGCCAGCACGGCCGGCAGCGCCGGTGCGCCGTCGAACTGGGCGCCCTTCGCTTCCATCTGCGGACGCGCGAGCGCGGCCAGGCGCTGGTTGTCGGCCTGCTTGATGTAGTGGTTGTTCAGCCAGGCCAGTTTCTCGTTGTTGAACTGCGCGGCCGAGCGGCTCAGGTGGTCGAGGTTGAACCATTCGCAGAACTGCGCCATCGAAAATATCTCGTCGTCGCCGTGGCTCCAGCCGAGGCGCGCGAGGTAGTTGAGCATCGCCTCGGGCAGGTAGCCCTGGGCCGGATAGTCCATCACGCTGACCGCGCCGTGGCGCTTGGACAGCTTCTCGCCGTCCGCACCGAGGATCATCGGCAGGTGGCCGTACAGCGGCAGCGGCGCGCCGATCGCGCGCAGGATGTTGATCTGGCGCGGCGTGTTGTTGACGTGGTCGTCGCCGCGCAGCACGTGGGTGATCTGCATGTCCCAGTCGTCGACCGCGACGCAGAAGTTGTAGGTCGGCGTGCCGTCCGGACGCGCGATGACGAGGTCGTCGAGTTCCTTGTTGGCGATGGTGATGCTGCCCTTGACCACGTCGTCCCAGCTCACTTCGCCATCGAGCGGATTTTTGAAGCGCACCACCGGCTTGCGCTCGGCCGGCACCGGCGGCAGGGTCTTGCCCGGCTCCGGACGCCAGCTGCCGTCGTAGCGCGGCTTCTCGCCGGCCGCGCGCATGCGCTCGCGCATCGCCTCGACTTCTTCCGGCGACGAATAGCAATGGTAGGCGGTCCCCGCTTCCAGCATCTGCGCTACTACTTCGCGGTAGCGGTCCATGCGCCGCATCTGGTAGAACGGGCCTTCGTCGTGCCCGAGGCCGAGCCACTGCATGCCGTCGATGATGGCTTGCACCGCTTCCGGCGTCGAGCGCTCGAGGTCGGTGTCTTCGATGCGCAGGATGAAGGTGCCGCCGAAATGGCGGGCGAACGCCCACGAGTACAGCGCGGTGCGCGCGCCGCCGAGGTGGAGGAAGCCGGTCGGGCTCGGGGCAAAACGGGTGCGGACGACGGTCATGGCGAATATAGGCGTGATAAAGAGGCTATTTTACCCTGCCGCGCCGCGCGATCGCGTGTGCCCCTTGCCTTGCCGCGCTTGCGTGACTAAGCTGGAAAGCACACCAACAATCCGACCAGGAGGTCGTCATGGCATATGTCGATGGTTTTGTGGTACCGCTGCCGCGCAAGAATCTCGAGCAGTACAAGGAGATGTCGGTCCGCATGGGCCAGGTCTGGCGCGAGCACGGGGCCTTGCAGTTCCGCGAATGCATAGGCGACGACGTCAAGCCCGGCAAGCTGACTTCGTTCCCGCAGGCGGTCAACCTCGAGCCGGACGAAGTCTGCGTGTTTTCATGGATCGTCTACGAGTCGCGCGCCGCGCGCGACGCCATCAACGACAAGGCCATGAAAGACCCGCGCATGGCCGAGCTGATGAAGGCCGACGCCATGCCCTTCGACGGCAAGCGCATGATCTACGGCGGCTTCGAGATGATGATCGATCTCTGAACGGATTTTTTTCCGCCGTCGTTCCCCCCACTGGGGGAAACGACTTCCCGCGTAGGCGCACTAGTGTCCGGAATAATTTGCTTGACTAAGCTGGGAGGGGTTGCAGGCATTGGATTAGGGGCGTATACCCGAGTTTGCCGACTCAACTAATCCAAACCTGCAACATGTTCAGCATAACGACT